>JRHI01000436.1_pt1 | contig 45392 bp, 38 predicted proteins | sample 215371 | NCBI WGS metagenome assembly JRHI01 (sample SAMN02929681, study PRJNA255918) | sediment metagenome | biome: cave system; feature: Ice Cave; material: Sediment; isolation source: sediment from deep within a dark volcanic ice cave with no known source of... ... | reverse complement strand
GTACATGCGCCCTCATTTGGAACAGCCTCTTAGAAGCCTGGCGGCGCCTTTACCTCCCATGATGGAGAAATTGTCGCCCTGAGGCAAGAAGAATTGGCCGGAGAATTTTGGCGATTGGGAACCACGACCCGGGCGTTGACACCGAAAAGGGCGTCACTCGAGCAGTGCGCACTCGTTCAGCCTGACATGCCCTTTTTTACCCAGGCAGGTTCCCACCACCTTCACCTGCTGGCCCTTCTTCAACTGGGCCAGTTCCGCCGCTTCTTCGTCCACATCCTCGAAAGTACAATCAATGCGCAAGGTGTCCGCCGCGTTGTCGCCGCGCAGGACCAGGCGCCATTTCTGTACCCCCTCGCGCCTGCTTTCCTCAACGATACCGGTGACATTGAGTTCCCGATTCTTGTATTTCCCATCAGCGCCCGCTGGATCGTTCTGGTAATCGGCTAGCACCTGCGTGGCCTGGACGATCTCTGGGGTATCCTCGATACCATCCAGTTGGAGGTTCTTGGCGTAGTGCCAGCCGAACCAACCGCAGCACAAGAACGCGTTCAAGAGAAACACGCCCAGTGCTCCGATCACCCAGCCGAGCACATGCCCCCCCGGCCAGGCGAACGTGCCGTCGCCCTGGTAGCGGCGGACCTTCTTCTTGCGGCGGCGGCGCCGAGCCGGTGGATCCATTTCTTCCGGCGGTGGTTCGGCTTCCGCGCGTTCGATTCCCGGAGCGTCCGGCACGCGCACACGCTCACGGCAACGCGGACAGGTCACGGCCATGCTGTGCTTATCGTCACCCGTGCGCAAGGTCGCGTCGCAATTCGGACAGCGGAAGTGGAACATCGGCACACCCTTTTGTTGCGGTCGTCCCTACTATACGCCCTGCGCCGAATCTGGGCCAGCGCCATGGCCCATTCCTGCCTTCCTTGACCGGTGTCCCGCCGGTGCGATATGTTGTCGTTGCCGTCTGTCCGTTCCCGGAGAATGCGAATGCCCCTTTACACCTGTCCGAATGGCCATTGCTGGGAAGCGCCATCCGGCCAGTCGACCCCATCGCGGGGCATGAGCGCCGCCTGTCCGGTATGCGGCACACCGACCGAACTGGTGCCGCCGCCCGATCTGACTCCGCCCCCCGCCCGCCGCGGCGGAGCTGCCACGGACAAGGCGCTTCCCCCGGAAGAAACTCCGCCGACGATGCCCGGCTATGCAATTTTCGAGGAGATTGGCCGCGGCGGCATGGGCGTCGTCTACAAGGCACAGCAAACCGCGCCGCAGCGCATCATTGCCCTCAAGGTTATTCGCAAGGACCGCCTCAGTCATCCCGAAGCGGTGCGCCGCTTCCGCCGCGAGGCCCAGGCGGCGGCCCGCCTGTCGCATCCCAACGTCGTCCTCGTCTACGACTCCGACCGTGTCGGCGACACGCATTTCCTGGCGATGGAGTACGTCGAGGGGATCACGCTGCAACGGCTTGTGGAGCGTTTCGGCGCCTTGCCGGTAGCCCAGGCGTGCGACTATGTCCGGCAAGCGGCGCTGGGGTTGCAGCACGCGCATGAACAAGCATTGGTCCACCGCGACATCAAGCCGGCGAACCTGATGGTGGCCGGCCCCCCTGGGGAGGGAAGCCTGGAGGCGTACCGCGGCGCGCAGCTGAAGGTGCTCGACATGGGGGTCGCGCGCCTCTATCCAGATGCGCGAGCGGCACGAGGAACTGCTGAGCACGCTGACGCAGGACGGCACCATGCTCGGCACGCCGGACTACATCGCGCCCGAGCAACTCGAGGATGCCCACGCCGCGGACATTCGGGCCGACCTGTACAGTCTCGGCTGCACGTTCCACTTCCTGCTGACCGGCCAGGTGCCATTCCCCGGCGGCACGCTGATCCAGAAGCTGGACAAGCAGCGCTGGACGATGCCGCCCCCGGTCGATCAGTTGCGTCCGGAAGTGCCGGCGGGGGTGGCATCGGTCGTACGCAGACTGATCGCGAAGCGACCGGCCGACCGGTACCCGACGCCGGCCGACCTGGCCGCCGCGCTGGAGCACCTCGCCCACAGCGGCCAGCTCCCCGCCGAGCCGCGACCGCCGGCCATCCAGCCGGTGCGGCGTCTTGCCGGCCATGCAGGCGCCGTCTGGAGTGTCTCCCTGTCGGCGGATGGTACCCGGGCTGTGTCGGGTGGCGAGGATCGAAGGCTGTGTCTGTGGGATGTCTCCGCGGGAGAGGAGCTGCGTCTGCTGGCCGAGCACACACAGGAAGTGCGGAGCGTGGCACTGTCGGCCGACGGCCGATTGGCCCTGTCCGCAGGAGGGGCTACCCTTCGCGTCTGGGATGCGATCGCCGGCAAGGAACTGGGCCGCCTGAGTGGGCATACCGACACGGTAAAGAGCGTGGTCTTCTCCGCCGATGGCCGCCGCGCGCTCTCCGGCGGCGACGATCGGACAGTGCGTTTGTGGGACGTGCCCGCGCGGCGAGAAGTGCGTCGTTTCGCCGGCCACAGCCGCGAGGTGACTGGCGTGGCTTTCACAACGGATGGACGCCATGCCCTGTCGGGCAGCCGGGACCAGACCTTGCGTTTGTGGGACCTGCAGACCGGTAAGGAACTGCACCGCTGGGCCGGCCAGGCGGGAATGATCTTGTGCGTCGCGACGTCAGCCGATGGCCGGCATGGGGTGACTGGTCACTATGACACGACGCTGCGGCTGTGGGACGTGGTTGCCGGGCGGGAAGTACGTCGCTTCCAGGGTCACCGGCAAATGGTCGCGGCGGTCGCCTTCGCGCCGGATTGCCGGCGCATCCTGTCGGGCAGTTACGATCAGACGCTGCGGCTGTGGGACCTGGAGAGCGCCCGCGAGTTGTGCGTCGGTGAGGGGCACAACGGCTGGGTCACCGCCGTGACATTTGCTCCAGATGGGCGCTCCGCAATCTCGGCGGGCGCTGACGGCGTGCTCTGTCTCTGGCAGCTGCCGGACTAAAAGGAACAGCATCATGATTCGGCCAACCCTCCCTCAAGACACGCCGGCACTGCTCACCCTGACCGATGGCACTGGCGTCTTCAAGCCGATGGAGATCGACACGCTCCGCGAAGTGCTCGACACCTACCATGCCGAGGCCAAGGGTGAGGGACACCACTGCCTCACCTACGAACAGGATGGCCGAGTGCTCGGCTTCGCCTACTACGCACCCGCTGCCATGACCGACCGCACCTGGAACCTCTGGTGGATCGCGGTGAGCAAGAAGGTGCAGGCCAGGGGCATCGGCGCGGAACTGCTGCGGCACGTCGAGAACGACATCCGCGCCGCGGCCGGCCGGTTGCTGGTGATCGAGACGTCGGCGCTGCCGCAGTACGAGGGGACGCAGCGGTTCTACCTGAAACATGGCTACGAAATGGCCGCCACGGTGCGCGATTTCTACGCAGAGGGAGACGATATCGTCTATTTCCGGAAGCTGCTGAAATAACCCTTCGCTCAGTGGCTGTTCCCGAAGCTGCTTTTTTCGTGGCGATGAGCGGTCCGCCTGCCGCCACGGCCTCGCGGACTACATTGATTGTGTTAGGCGTTCTTAGCGCAGATGCGTTGGATCATGTCTTCTCAGGGCCTGCATTCTGCCGATATAAGTTGAAGAGGCGTGCTTCCTTGCGCCATACGCTTCCCTTGTAGGTATGACGAGCCGGTGTTGGCACGGAATGTGCTATATTTAAAGTGACATGACAACAAGGAGAAGGGGCTGAGAAGAGTGCAATAGAAAACGGTAGGGAAACCCAACCCGGAAGCGGCAGCGTGACAGGAAAGAGGAGATGAGCCACTCCGATTATCACACCCTGATCAATAGGGGTCGAAAGGCCGGCCTCGGGGCCACGGAGCTGTACCAAGCTTTGGCCGGCCGACCACCCGAGGAAGGCGACCACAATCCGGGACAGGCCGACTGCAATGGCTTTGTGCTCGGTTACAACCAGGCCGGTCAGCGGATCTACCGGCCGATCGACAACTCTCGTCATCCCTGAAACAGGAACTGGAGTCTGGAACGGCAAGGGTGAGCGAGAAAACCTCGCTCACCCTTGCCGTTTCTACAAGCCGCAACCGGCTAGACGTCGCGCCGCGCGAAGTAGAGCATGCCAACCAGGGCCACCAGGGCAGACAGTCCCACGGCCCCGCCCACCAGGCGCAACTGGGCCGTCAGATCGTAGCAGCCGCGCAGTACGTAGGGCAGATTGTCCAGAGAGCGATGCAGCGACAGGGCAAACCCGACGCCGTAGACCGTGATCCATACGACGGCGCTGCCAAGCAGCGTGTTGTTCACCATGGCGCTGAAGCTGACGCCACAGGTGATGACCGCGGCCAGCAGGGCGGCCACCGTAAGGAGTGCCACGAGACTGCCGGTCAGCGATAGTTCCTCCTGCAAGAGGAAATAGCAAGCGGCGAGAGCGGCCAGGCCCATGCAGAAGTACGTCAGCAACACGGCGAGCAGCCGGGCGTGGAGTTTGCCGAGGAAATACTGGTAGCGGCTGATGCCGCGACTGAGCACCGAGTCGGCCATGCTGCCGCGTTCTGACGAGATGCTGCCGACCGTCAGCAGGATGATGAGCGTGACGCTGCCGAGAGCCGTCCAGCGGAGCAGGTTGCTGATGAGCTGCGACGCGTACTGGACGATGCCTGCCTCGCGATCGACGCCGACGCGGTAGAGGAGGTAGCCGCCGCCGGCCAGGAGCGACACGAACACCCAGGTGAGATAGACCCAGCTGCCGAGCGTCTGGCCGATGTCGTTCTGGAAAACCGCCCAGTACGGCAGCCAGCGATTGATCTTCACGGCCTTGACGGGGGGGGGTGCGTCCATGCTCCGTGTCCTTGGTTCTTGGTCCCTGCCTGCCTGTGAATAAGGACTAAGCGGCCTCATTCTGCTGGTAGGCCCGCGCGAAACCACGCGCCTCTTCCTTCTCCACCAAATCGAGGAACGCCTGCTCCGTCTGTTGCCCGACGCTGCGCATACTCACCAGCGTCACCTTGTTGTCAGCCAGCGTCATAAACACGTTGGCCAGCGCCGACGTGTTGATCGCGTCCTCTTTCAATTGCAGCTCCAGCCGCCGTTGCCTTACCGTCACCGCTCTGAAGTCGGTCAAGTTCTTGATTGCCTGCACCGCCTTGGTGATGCCTTTCTGCTCGCCCTCGAGGTCCAGTTCGTAGTGATTGCGACAAATGCGTCCCTTCAGGTCCTGCAAGGAGCCGCAGTAAATGAGATGGCCCTGGTTCAACACGGCGGCATGATTGCAGACGTCGTCGATGTCGCTCAGGTTGTGACTCGACAGGATCAGTGTCTTTTCCTTGCTCAACGTCTTGATGAGTTCCAGCATGCTCCGCCGGGCCTCCGGATCGAGACCGTGCGTCGGCTCGTCCCAGATGAGCAGATCCGGCTCGTTGATGAGGCAGGTGGCGACGGCCAGGCGTGCGATCATGCCGTTGGAGAAGCCGGCGATGCGGTCGCCTGACGCCCCCAGCAGATCGACGGCGCGGATGAGCGAGGCGAGACGTGGTTTGCGCACCTGGGCGGGGAGGCCGAACAACCGGGCCATGTAGTCGAGATAGGTGATTGGCGTCATGCCGCGGGGAAACTGCGGATTGGTCGGGATGTAGCCGATGCGGCGGCGCAGGTCGGCTGCGTTGGGGGTCATCTTCTTGCCAAAGACCTTGACCCAGCCCGCGGTCGGCCGATGCAAACCCAGGACGAGGCGCAGCAGCGTGGTCTTGCCGGCGCCATTGAGTCCGAGTAGACCCAATACGCAACCCGGCTCGAGCCGCAGCGTCACGTCGTTCAGAGCGATCTGGCGGTTCTGGTAAATCTTCGTGAGCTTGAACGTCTCAACCACCAGGTCGCTGGAGTTGTCGGCCACGAGGGTCCCTCCCCGACCCGCACAATCAGCGCGCAGGATATGTAGAAAGGTGTCGGCTTCCTAGAGCAGTTTCCTTCAGCCGGATCGCCGGCGCTGCGTTAAACAAGACAAAACTCCGTCTTCCTCGTATCTTTTCCCTATCTCGCCCACCTTGTTGGATTCCCTGCGTTACGCCAACGATGTCATCCGCTACCGATCCGCACGAACGAGCAACTTCCTTGTTCCGCGCCCTGCAGGAGCGCATCTGTACGGCCCTCGAAGAATTCGACGGCCCCGGGTGCTTCCAGGAGGACGCCTGGCAGCGTCCCGGCGGGGGCGGCGGCCGCTCGCGCATCCTTGCTGACGCCCGCGTCTTCGAGAAAGCCGGGGTCAATTTCTCTGACGTGCACGGCGAGATGACTGAGGAGTTCGCCAGCCAGCTTCCAGGCGAGGGTCGGCAGTTCACCGCTACCGGCATCTCGCTCGTGCTGCATCCGCGCAGCCCGATGATGCCGACGGTCCACGCCAACTTTCGTTTCCTGACGAAGGGGTCGAAGCAGTGGTTCGGCGGCGGCGCCGACCTGACGCCGTACTACCCGTACCGCGAGGACGTGATCCACTTCCATCGCGTCTGGAAGCAGACCTGCGAACGCCAGCCGCCGCCGGTCGATTATCGCCGTTTCAAGCAGTGGTGCGACGAGTATTTTTTCCTGCAGCATCGCAAGGAGCCGCGCGGCGTCGGCGGCATTTTCTTCGACTACCTCGAAGGCGATTTCGAGCGGTTGCTGGCCTTCGTCGAAGAGTGCGGCAGAGCGTTCCTCGAGGCGTATCTGCCGATCGCCCGCCGCCGCAAGGATGAGCCTTACTCCGCCGAGCAGCGGGCGTTTCAGGAGTTCCGCCGCGGACGGTATGTCGAGTTCAACCTGCTCTACGACCGCGGCACAGTGTTCGGTCTGCGGACCGGCGGACGGGTCGAGAGCATTCTGATGTCACTGCCGCCGCTGGTGCGTTGGCCCTACGAGTATCGGCCGCAGCCGGGCAGCCGGGAGGCGGAGTTGTACGAATACTTCTTCAAGCCGCGCAACTGGGCGGACGAGCCGGATACCCCGCTTGCGGGTTAGCGTCAAGAATCGCTAACCCGCAAGCGGGTCGGAGGATACCTGATGACGGAAAAGCACAAGGTAGCCCTGGTGACGGGTGCGGCGACCGGCATCGGTCGGGCGGTGGCGATTCGTTTCGCCCAGCAAGGCCTGGCCGTGGCCGTCAACTACTCGCGCTCTGAGAAGGAAGCGAACGAGACGCTCGCCGAGGTGCGCGCGCACGGCGTACCCGCGCTCCTCTGTCACGGCAGCGTCGGCGACGACCACTTCGTCCGCGCCATGACGGCGCGCTGCCGCAGCGAACTCGGCGGCCTCGACGTGCTGGTCAACAACGCGGGCACCACGCGCTTCATCGAACACACCGACCTGGAGGCACTGACGGACGAGGTCTGGGAGGAGATCTTCCAGGTCAATCTGAAGGGTACCTTCTACTGCTGCCGAGCGGCACTGCCGGCGCTCCAGGAACGCGGCGGTGCGATCGTCAACATCACCTCCGTCGCGGGCCTCCAGGGGCACGGCAGCTCCATTCCGTACTCGGCCAGCAAGGCGGCGCTCAACTGCCTGACCAAAGCGCTCGCCCGTGCCTTTGCGCCGCGGGTTCGCGTCAACGCCGTCGCTCCGGGGCCGGTACTGACTCGCTGGCTCACCGACCACATGGACCAGGTCGAACGCTCCCTCCAGGTGACGCCGATGCAGCGCGCCGCCACGCCGGATGACGTCGCGGACGCGGTTGTCTTCCTCGCCCTGGGGACGACGCTGGTGACGGGTCAGGTGCTGGTCGTTGACGGTGGACGGACGATGTAAAGATCGACCAGCCGCGGCACCTGCAAGGGAAAAAAACCGATGCGGCGGCTGCGGGCTGTCAAAGTTCCACCCCTTTCCCGCATGTACTCTTCAGGTACACACGGGAGCGGCAGGTGCCGCGGGTTAGCCCTTGCGATGACGAATGCGACTGCGCATCCGCCGTTTCTTGCGTCCCACTTTCCGCCGTCCGCTGCCGCGCCGTCTGCTGCCCATGCGTACCTCCTGAACTTGGCCCCATTCGCGGGGTGGATTGCAAAATGGGTATTATAGACCGCAACCCGAACACAACAAGGGCCAATTCATAAAAGCTGAGGACAGGTTTTTTTGTTTGCAAAGACGCAAGAGAAGCTGGCATAATTGGTTCCACGCAACCAACCGACCCATTTGCTCCAGACTGACCCGATTGGGCAAATTACCATGGCTTGCTATTCAATCCGGATTGCGAAACATTCCCATTTGGGGAATCATGGAAGCACAGTCAAAGGCCGGACTGATCGACAGCGGCAAACCGCGGTCCGGGAAGACAGGGCAAAGTGTGAAAACTGGGGTGACGTTGACGCCACCGGATATTCGGGGTTGCCGGGGGGTGCCCACGTCGCTATACTTCCCTTCTTTAGGCGCAACTTTTTCTGAAGGTGAAACAAGCAAACCAGTTAGGTTCGAGATGCGATTCAACCTCGTCGACCGGATTGTGGCAGTGGACCCAGGCCGAACGATTCGGGCGGTCAAAAACCTGACCCTTGGGGAAGAGTACCTGGCCGACCACTTTCCGACCTTCCCGGTGATGCCGGGCGTACTGATGCTAGAGGCGCTTGTCGAGGCCAGTGCCTGGCTGCTGCGTATCACGGACGACTTCAGCCATAGCGTCATCGTTCTCCGCGAGGTGAAGAACGTCAAGTACGGGGCGTTCATGGAGCCTGGCCGGCAGATGGTCCTGACGACCGAGTTGATCGAGCGGAAGGACAGCCTGGCTGTGTTCAAGGGCAAAGGGGAGGCGGAGGGCAACCAGACCGTGTCCGCCCGCTTGACCCTCGCCTGTTCCAACCTGCGGGACCGCAACCAGGCCCTGCAAGAGGTCGACGAACGACTGGTGCGGCACTGGCGGCGGCTGGCCGCACTGCTTCGCGGCGAACTGGCCGCGATACCAGGGATTGAGCCGAGAAGATAGGACGCCATGAGACTGAAGGATCAGGTCGCCCTGGTAAGCGGTGGCAGCCGCGGCATCGGCCGGGCCATCGCCAAGGCGCTGGCCGCGGAAGGAGCCAGGGTGGCCCTCGTCTACCGCGGCAGCAAGGAAGCGGCCGACGCCGGCGTGCAGGAGATCGTACAGGCAGGAGGGACGGCCAAGGCGTACCAGGTGGACGTGACCGACGTCAAGGCAGTCGAGAGTTGCGTCGAGGAGGTTCTGCGGGAGTGGGGCAGGCTCGACATCTTGATCAACAACGCCGGCATCGTGCGTGACACGTTGTTCGTGCGCATGACGGCGGAGGACTGGGATGCCGTGATCGATACGAACCTGGGCGGTTCGGTGAACTTTTGCCGGGCGGTGGTGCCGCAAATGGCGTTCAAGCAGCGCCGCGGGCGGATCATCAACGTCTCGAGCGTCGCGGCCGAACACGTCAACCAGGGACAGACGAACTATGCCGCCAGCAAGGGGGCGATCAACGCCTTCACGCGGGCGCTGGCGGTGGAATTGGCCGGACGCAACGTCACGGTCAATGCCATCGCGCCGGGCTTTATTGAAACGGACATGAGCGCCGCCATCCGTAACAAGGCAGGGGACCTGATCAAGAAGATCATTCCGATGCGGCGCATCGGCCAGCCGGAGGACATCGCCAAGGTGGCGGTGTTCCTCGCCAGCGACGACAGTGCCTACCTGACCGGGCAGGTACTGACGGTCGATGGTGGGTTGAGCCTGGGTGCGGTTTCGGGTTGAGTATTGCGTGACGGGTGACCGGTGACGGGTGCTTTCAGACTACCTCGTCGCTACTGCGTGTACCACTCGTCACTCGTCACTTATCACTGGGCACTGATTGGGAGGTATTGTCATGCAGACTCGGGAGGAAATCTACGCCAAGGTCTCGGCCACGCTGGTTGACGCCCTGAACGTGGATGAGGAAGATATCAAGCCGGAGGCAACGTTGCAGGGCGACCTCGGGGCGGAGTCGATCGACTTTCTGGACATTGTGTTCCGCCTGGAGCGGGAGTTCGGTATCAAGATTCCGCGCGGCGAGCTGTTCCCCGAGTCGATTTTCCAGGGCGATCCCGATTTCGTGCAGAACGGCCGGGTCACCGAGAAGGGCCTGGAAGAGCTGCGCACCCGGATGCCCTTTGCCGACCTGAGTAGCTTCGAGGCCAACCCGCAGGTTAGCCACATCGGCGACCTGTTCACGGTGGAGCTGATTACCAGCTACATTCAGGGCAAGCTGAATAGCAAGAACTAGTCTCTAGTCCTCGGTCCCTGGCTGCGCCGGGCCCGGGGCGAAGGACCAAGGATGCGCTGGATCTGGATCGACCGATTCCTGGAATTCCGACGCGGCAAGTCCGCGAAGGCGATGAAGAACCTCAGCCTGGCCGAGGATTACTTCGCCGACCACTTTCCGGGGTATCCGGTCATGCCTGGCTGCCTCATGCTCGAGGGGCTGGCACAGACCGGCGGCATCCTGGTGGGGGAAGTGAACAACTTCCAGGAAAAGGTCGTGCTCGCCAAGGTCCCCTACGCGCGGTTCCACCGCGACGTCCTGGCCGGCGAGCGGATCGTGTACGAGGTCGAACTGCTACACATGCGCCCCGAAGGGGCGGCGGTACAGGGACGTGTCGTCGTGGACGGCGAGGTCGTCGTCGAGGCGGAGATCTTCTTCGCCCACCTCGACCAGGCCCGTTCGCGGCAGCTTTTCGGCGATCATAATTTTGTCTTCAGTGGAGAGCTGAAGAAGATCCTGGGACTGGCAACAGTCCTGGCAGACAGCACGGACGGCGCACAAGCGTAGTCCCTGGTCCTTCGTCCTTCGTCCTTCGCCGTGCCGCCAGGGACCAATGACGAAGGACACAGGACGAAAGACTCCCTCAGGTGTGACCATGGCTGCCTCTTCCCGTCGGGCGGTGCTGACCGGCATCGGCGTCGTCACTCCCATCGGCCTGGATGCCGCGGCGTTCTGGAAGTCGCTGGACAGCGGTCGCAGCGGCGTCCGGCAGGTCGCGGCCTTCAACGCCTCGAGCCTGCCGGTGCGCATCGCCGGTGAGATCCCCGACTTCGATGCGCGGAACTTCGTCGAAAAAAAGGATCGCCGCGGTCTCAAGGTGATGGCCCGCACCATCCAACTCGCCGTTGCCGCTGCCCAGCGCGCCCTCGACGACGGCAAGGTCAACAAGGAGCAGCTCGATCCGGCCCGGTTCGGCTGCGAGTTCGGCTCCGGCATGATCGCCACCGAGCTGGACGAACTCGGCGACGCCGCCCTGGCCAGCATCAATTGCCAGCCGAACAGCGTCGATCTGGAAAGGTGGGGCGAACACGGCATCCCGCGCATTCAGCCGCTGTGGATGCTCAAGTACCTGCCCAACATGCTCGCCTGCCACGTCTCGATCCTGCACAACGCCCAGGGACCGAATAACACGATTACCGAAAACGACGTGGCCGGTCTACTGGCGCTCGGCGAGGCGTACCGGATCATTTGCCGCAACCACGCCGATTTCTTCCTCGTTGGCGGAGCGGAGAGCAAGATCAACCCGCTCAGCATGGTCCGGCAGTCGCTCTACGAGGCACTGTCGCGCCGCAACGAGGAGCCGGCACGCGCCAGCCGGCCGTTCGACCGTCGCCGCGACGGCATCGTCCTCGGCGAGGGCGGCGGCGTGCTGGTGCTCGAAGAGCTGGAACACGCGCGCCGGCGCGGCGCGCACATTTATGGCGAGGTGGTCGGCTTCGGCTCGGCCTTTGATCGGGGCCGCAACGGCGCAGGCCTGGCCCGGGCCATCCGCGCCGCGCTGAACGAGGCCGGCATCGGTCCACGGGACGTGGATCACATCAACGCCCAGGGGTTCAGCGCCGTCAAGGCCGACGTTTGGGAGGCGCGCGGCATCCAGGAAGTGTTCGGCGATTGCACGCCGCCAGTGCCGGTATTTGCTCCCAAGAGCTACTTCGGCAACCTCGGCGCCGGCTCCAGCACGGTCGAGGTCGCCGCGAGTCTGCTGGCGCTGCAGCACGGCGTCTGCCCGCCGACGCTCAACTACGAGGAGCCGGACCCGGCCTGCCCGATCAACGTCCTTGCCGGTTCGCACCGGCCCATCAGCAAGCCGTACATTCTGAAGATCAACTTCACCGAGTTGAGCCAGTGTGCAGCACTGGTCCTCCGCCGGCCAGAATAACCCGCTTGCAGGTTAGCGTCCAACCCGCCAAGCCGCAAGCGGCCAGACAAGGTTTTACCATGCGCAGACGTGTTGTCATCACCGGAATGGGCGTCCTGACACCCCTGGGCCACAGCGTCCCTGATATGTTCCACGCCTTGACCGAGGGGCGGAGCGGTGTCGATCATATCACATCGTTCAACGCCCGGCGGTTCCCGACCAAGATCGCCGCTCAGGTCAAGAACTTCGACCTCGGCAAGCACGTCAAGGACGCGGAACACTACACGTACTCCGGTCCGAACAACCAGTTTGCCCTGGCCGCCGCCCAGCAGGCTCTCAGCGACGCAGGGGTCGCCGACAATCCGCGCATCGACCGCACTCGCTGCGGCGTCTACCTCGGCGCCGGCGAAGGCATTCACGATTTCCATAGCTTCATCTCGCTCATCGCCCGCACCTACAACCGTGAACGCCGCGCCGTGGATGCGGCCGCGTTCGCGCAGGGTGGCCTGAGCGAGTTTCACTGGGCGCGCGAGTTTGAGCAGGAACTGCACACGACGGTGGGCCATCTGGGCGAGCACTTTGACCTGCAAGGCCCGAACTACACCTGCCTGACTGCCTGCGCCGCCAGCAGTCAGGCCATCGGCGAGGCCGCCTGGATGATCCGCCACGGCGACGCCGATCTGATGCTCAGCGGCGGCTCGCACAGCATGATCCATCCGTTCGGCGTCACCGGCTTCAACCTGCTGACCGCGCTCTCGGTCTCGAACGAGCCGCCGTCCAGGGCGTCGCGGCCGTTCGACCTGGACCGGAACGGCTTCGTCCTCGGCGAAGGCGCCGGCATGCTCGTCCTGGAGGAATTGGAGCACGCCCAGCAGCGTGGCGCCACCATCTACGCAGAACTGACTGGCTACGGCTCGACCGCCGATGCCTTCCGTGTCACCGACAGTCATCCGGAGGGTCGCGGCGCCATCGCCTGCATCCGCGAGGCGATGGCCGACAGCGGCCTGTCGCCGGCCGACATCGGTTACATCAACGCCCACGGCACCAGCACGCAGGTCAACGACAAGGTCGAGTCCTTGGCGATCAAGCAGGTCTTCGGCGAGCAAGCGTACAGGACACCGATATCGAGCAGCAAGAGCATGCTCGGCCACCTGATCGCCGCCGCGGGGGCCGTGGAACTCATTATTAGCATTCAGGCGATCCTCAAAGGCGTCTTGCCGCCGACCATCAACTATGAGCATCCCGATCCCGAGTGCGATCTCGATTACATCCCGAACGTCGCCCGAGAGAAGCGCATCGAACACGCGCTAAGCAACAGTTTCGGCTTCGGTGGACAGAATATCTCGCTGATCGTCAGCCGCTACAAATAGTGACTAGTGGCTAGCCACTGTTCATGGAGTTGCCATCGTGTTCTGGTTCTGGCTCGGCCTGGCCATCTTCGTGAGCGTGCCGGCGACGCTGTTCCTGGCAATGATCGTGCTGCACTTCCACCTGCGGCGGAATTACCTGCATCACATGGTGCGGATCTTCCAGGAAAAGCCGCTGTTCGTCCTGCCGCGCGGCCAGGCAGTGCCCGAGGCGGAGGACGTTTGCATCACGACCACCGACGGCCTGAAACTGCGCGGCTGCTACCTGAAGGGGGCGCGGCCGCGGCGCGGCGTCCTCCTGTTTGGCCTGGAATTCGGCTCGAACCGCTGGTCCTGCGTGCTTTACTGCGAACATCTTCTTCAGCACGGCTACGACGTCTTCACGCTGGAGCCGCGCAGCCAGGGCGACAGTGACCGCCAACCGAATTACGAGCCGTTGCAATGGGTGACCGATTACGAAGTGCGCGACATGGCAGCGGCGGTCGCCTACCTGAAGGCCCGGCCGGACGCCGACCCGCGCGGCATCGGCTTCTTCGGCCTCAGCAAGGGCGGCGGCGCCGGCCTGTTCGTGGCGGCGCGCGACCCGTACATCCGCTGCTGCGCCACCGACGGCATCTTTGCCACCTACACGACGCTGGTCCCGTACATGCGCCAGTGGTTCCGCATTTACAACGATCATTACGTGCGTCAGGCGCTGATTCCGTCCTGGTTCTACGGCCATCTCGGGCTGATCGGGCTGGGCTTGATCGAGAAGGAACGGCACTGCCGATTCCCGCACCTGGAGCCGCGGCTACGCCAGTTGCGGCAGCCGCTGCTGATGATCCACGGCGGCGGCGACACGTACATCAAGCCGGCCATGGCGAAGGCCTTGTTCGACATGGCCCGGCAGCCGAAGGAACTGTGGCTGGTGGAAGGGGCCAAGCACAACCAGGCTTTCCACCTGGCCACCGACGAGTATCGGCGGCGGGTACTGGAGTTCTTCGATCGTCACCTGGCAGCGAAGGACGGGGCGGCGGGTAACGATGCAGGCCATGCGGCATGAACTGCGGCCGCCCAGAGTTCATAGTTTCCGTGGCAGGATGCTAGTCCCGACGGTTTTCAACCCCGTGGACGGCGATGCGCAAACTACTCGGCAAATTCCTGCGAACGGTCGTCGCCAAGATCGTGGCACCGCCGATCCGCCGGCAGTTAACCCGTTTCGAGACCGCCACCTGCGAACCGCGCCGGGTCCAGGAGGCGCTACTGCGGCGCATCCTGGCGTACCAGGCCGACACCGACTTCGGCCGGCAGCACCGCTTCCGCGACATCCATACCGTGGACGACTTCCGCCGCCAGCTGCCCGCTGCCGGCTACGATTATTTCGAGCCGTACCTGGAACGGGTGCGCCGCGGCGAAACCCGCGCCCTCCTGGCCGATCCTATCGTCCACATGCATGCCTTGACGAGTGGCACCACAGGGGCGCGGAAGTTCATCCCGGTGACGCCGCAATACCTGGCCGACTACCGCCGCGGCTGGAATATCTGGGGCCTGAAGGCGCTCCGCGATCACGCGGACGTCCGCTTCCGGCCGATCGTGCAACTCTCCGGCGACATGTGCGAATTCAAGACGGAGGCCGGCGTCCCTTGCGGCGCCGTCACGGGCCTGACAGCGACGATACAGAAACGCTTCATCCGCTGGCTATACTGCGTGCCGCCCTGCGTCGGCCGGGTCGAGGATGCCGCCGCGAAGCATTACCTCGTCCTGCGCCTGAGCCTGCCGCGTCAGGTGGGCATGATGATCGCGGCCAACCCAAGCACGCTCATCAACCTGGCCCGGGCCGGCGATCGGGAGAAGGAAAACCTCATCCGCGATCTGCACGACGGCACCCTCAATTCGCGGCTTGAGCTGCCGGCCGACATTCGCGCGGCCCTGACGCCCAGGTTGCGCGGCCGGCACCCAGCGCGCGCCCGCGAACTGGAAGAGATCGTCCGCCGTACCGGCACTCTGTATCCGCGCGACTACTGGCCGAAGTACTGCCTGCTCGGCAACTGGACCGGGGGCAGCGTCGGCGCGTACATTCGCCACTATCCCCGTTACTTCGGCGATATGCCGGTGCGGGACGTCGGCCTGATCGCCAGCGAAGGCCGGATGACAATCCCCATGGCCGACGGCACTGCCAGCGGCGTGCTCGACATTACCACGCACTATTTCGAGTTTATTCCGGAGGAAGAAGTCGATTCGCCGCAGCCGGTGGTCCTGGCGGCTCACGAGGTACGGGAGGGACGAAACTACTTCATCCTGCCGACGACGGCGTTCGGCCTGTACCGCTATCACATCCACGACCTGGTGCGGGTCACCGGCTTTTTCAATGGCACGCCGCTGGTGGAGTTCCTCAGCAAGGGCTCCCACATCGCCAGCATCACCGGCGAGAAGCTGTCGGAGTACCAGGTCATCCAGGCGATGGGAGAGGTGCTACGCGAGCTGGATTTGCCGCTGCCGGTGTATAGTGTGGCCCCGTGCTGGGACGAGGAGAAGCCGTACTACGGTCTGTTCGTGGAGCGCGGCGAATTCTGCACCTGCGAGCAGGCCCGGCGCGTGGCCGAGTTACTCGATCAGCGGCTGGAATCGGTCAACATCGAGTATGCGAGCAAGCGAAGCAGCCAGCGGCTCGGGCCGGTGCGGCTGGAGCTGCTAGCGGAGGGAACGTGGTCGCAGTGGGACCGCCAGCGTCAGGCCAGGTCGGGCGGTCCGCTGGAGCAGTACAAGCATCCCTGTCTCATCCCGGATCTTCATTTCCGCGAAAGCGTGCCCGTGGAGCAAGAGGTGACGTTGGCGGAGGTCCGCCGCGCCTCGGTCTAGCCGCGCCGCGGCCACTGACTTGCGGGATGCGCCATTTTCTTCGACACCTGGCGTGGGGAACCCTGGTATTCTTGCCGGAGTCGCCGCACGTGCTGCCCGTCGCGGCGTGCGGTCCCTCGACGACGAAGAATCCCATGAAGGAGTCGTGCATGCGTATCCGAACCTGCCGCGCGGCGGCTTTGCTTTGTCTGCTTGCCCTGGCCCCGTCGCTTCGTGCAGCGGACCCTCGGCCCGACGCGGCCGGGCTGGTGGTCCGCGTCAAATCCGTGGACGGACTACTCGAGGACATTCACTATCTGGCGAAGATCCTGGGCAAGGACGAAGAGGCGAAGCAGTTCCAGCAGCTAATCATGGCCATGGGCGGCGACAAGGGACTGAAGGGGATCGATCAGAAGCGGCCAATCGGCCTGTACGTCACTTACGGTCAATCGGCCCTCGAGACCAGCGTGATCGGCCTCTTCCCCATCGCCGACGAGGGAGCCGTGCTCAAGCTGCTGGACGCGCTGAACCTGAAGACGGAGAAAGACGACGACGGCATTTACACGGTCAAATCGGACAATGCCCCAGTCCCTTCGTACTTCCGTTTCGCCAACAAGTACGCTTACGTTACTGCCCTGGACAAGTCGCATCTCGAGAAGCACAAGCTGATGGCGCCCGGTGACGTGCTGCCGGCTAACGACCCGGCGATGCTCTCGGTAGTCGCGCGCCTCGACCGTATTCCGAAGAAACTGAAGGAACAGTTCCTCGAAGGCTTCGACGCGCAGATGGAGAAGGCCAGGAAGGAGGAAAAGCCGGACGAGAACGCGGCCCAGCGCAAAGGGCGCGAGATGGGCCTTGAGGGCTTCATTCAGCTGATGCATGTCCTCGTCGCCGACGGTGGGGCCATGGAGGCGCGCGTGGAACTGGATCGCAAGGCGGGCGAACTGGTGATGAGCGCCAGCCTGGCCGGTGTGCCGGGCACCAAGCTGACCAAGCAAATCGCGAACCTGGGCACTGCCAAGAGCCTGTTCGGCGGCTTGATGACCAGGAACTCGGCCTTTCATCTCCTGACGCATTATGTCTTGCCGGAGGAAATGGGAAAGCTGCTCGCCAGGACGATGGAAGAGCAGGCGAAGCAGGGACTTGCCCAGGAGACTGACAAGATCAAGCGGGAACTGGGCGAGAAACTGCTGAACGCCGCGCTGCCGTCGGTGCGGGCCGGCGACTTCGACTTGGGCGTTGATCTGCGCGGCCCGTCGGCCAGCAAGCACTACACTCTCGTCGGCGGCTTCAAACTCAAGAACGGTCAGGAATTCGACAAATTGCTGCGCGACCTCCTTCGTGAGGCGCCCGAGAAGGACCGGAAGAAGATCCAGCTGGACGTGGAGAAGGTCGGCGACGCGGGCATTCACCGTCTCGACCCGAGTGAAGACCTCGAACCCAATACAGCGGCCTTGTTCGGCAAGGATGCGAAGGCCTACGTGACCTTCCGCACGGATGCGGTGTTGTTCAGCTTCGGCGAGGATGCCCTGGACGTGCTGAAAGAGGCGATTGCCCTGCCGCCGAAGTCCGGCGAGAGCGTCCTGGTGCAAGTGTCACTGGCCAGCATTGCCCCGCTCATGGAAAAGGACAGCCCCGGTGCAACCAAGGCCGCCGAGGAGGCGTTTGGGGACAGCAAGGGCCAGGACATCGTGCGCTTCCGCATGGAGGGCGGCAAGGCGTTCAAGATGCAAATGAACGTGAGTGCCCCGGTCTTGAAGTTCCTCTACCTGGCCAACGAGGCCCGCAAGAAGAAGGACCAGTAAAGAGTGTAGCCACGATGCGCAGCGAAACGCAAAGGTCACGCGCTCCGCTGCGCGTCGCGGCTGCACAATTCAGTTCTCGTCCAGCCAGGAGAGCACCTTCGCGGCGAAATACGTCCCGCCGACCGTGGACGGTTGGCCTGGCGTGAGGCCGTATCCGCCCTCCACATTGCGGCACTTGCCGATGAACGCGCGGCACGCCTCGCCGTCCGGCTTCTCCTTCAGCATGTGGAAGGCCCGCACGACGCGATAGGTCGTCTCCAGGTCGGAACCGGGCGTACCGCCCCTGCCGAAGCCGCCATCCTTGCGCTGGCCGGCCTTTAATGCCATGACGACATTCCCCCGCTGAGCTACCTTGCCGCCCAGCCGCAGTACGGTCACGACGACGCTGCCGGTCGCTCGCGCCTGGTGGTCGCCATTGCCTCTGGTGCCGTCGGGGTTGTCCTGGCTGGCCATCACCTCCAGCCAGCCTTTCGCCCGCGCCGAGTGCTTGCCGATCGCCTCCAGGCCGGCCGCCGCCATGCGCACTTCCTCGAATTCCTGGGCGTGTTCCTCCATGAACTTGACGGCGGGCCCGGCAAACTTGTCCGCCGGCAGCTTCAGCTCGGCGACGCCCATGAGGCCGACAGCGGTAGTGATGACGTTCGGCTTGCCGTCCGGCTGGACGTTGCGGAAGCCACCGCTGGCGGGATCGAAGGCGTTCTCGACGTACGTGACACACGCTTCCTTGTGCGCGGGTTCGCCGCCGAAATGGTGCAGGGCCCGCACGGCAGCGACGGTCGCCTGGAGCGTGGACGGCTCACCCCGCTCCGCTTTCGGGGAGGGGGCCCTGGCCAGGAAGCCGCCGTCAGGGTTCTGCAACCTTTGCAGATACCGGATAGTCGCTTCCTTCTCCTCGGGAGTCTGCGCCTGCACGCGCGCCAGTACCAGCAGGAAACACAGGGGAACCAGGCAGAGGCGCTTCATGGAATGGGTCCTCCGTCCTGCGGATGCAGCAACGGCAAGGGATCGGGTCCGGTGATGAGCCGGGCGGCGCGATTGCGCGTGACGTATGCCCAGGCCCATTGCAGCAGCACGAGCAGGCGATTCTCGAACTCGATCAGGTTGATGAGGTGAATGAACAGCCACGCTAACCAGGCGACCAATCCGGAGAAGTGCCACCCGCCAATGTCGGCCACAGCGGCGGCCCGGCCGATCGTCGCCATGCTGCCGGGATCGCGGTAGTGGAACGGTGGCAGCGTCGCACCGCGCAACCGGCGCTGGATGAGGTCGGCCGCGTAACGCCCCTGCTGCATCGCCACCGGTGCCACCCCAGGAAGCGGTTTGCCGCCCTGGTGGAGGAAATTGGCCATGTCGCCGATGACGAAAACCTCGGGATGTCCCGGCAGCGTCAGGTCCGGTTGCACCGCAATGCGGCCGGCGCGATCGAGGCTCGCTCCCGTAGCCTGGGCTAGCACTTTCCCCAGCCGCGACGCATCGACGCCGGCCCCCCAAAGCACCGTCCGGGCCGGAATGTGTCTGGTCTGTCCCTCGCGCCGTACCGTGACGCCATCCGGCGTGATGTCGGTGACGATCGTGCCGGTGCAGACGGTGACGCCGAGATTGGCCAACGCAGCGGCGGCTTTCGCCGACAGGTCGGGAGCGTATGGGGGCAGCACCCGATCGACGCCCTCCAGGAGGAGGATGCGGGCCTTGCGCGGATCGCTGCTGCGGAAGTTGCCGCGCAAAGTATGGTGGGCCAGTTCGCCGACGGCGCCGGCCAGTTCCACGCCGGTCGGTCCACCGCCGACGATGACGAAGGTGAGGCACGCCTGTTGTTTGGCGGGATCGATCTCGCGTTCCGCCGCCTCGAAGGCGAGGAGGATCCGGCGCCGGATTTCGGTGGCGTCCTCGATCGTCTTGAGGCCGGGAGCCAGTTTCTCCCATTCCGGATGACCGAAGTAGTGATGCCGGGCGCCGGCGGCGACGACGAGCGTGTTGTAGGAGACGCTGCCGTCACTGAGCAGGACGCGGCAGTTGGCCACGTCGATGTCCACGACCTCGCCGAGGAGGACGCGGGTGTTGCGGTGTCGTTTGAGGATGGCGCGGAGCGGCGAGGCGATGTTGGCCGGCGACAGGAAGCCGGTCGCCACCTGGTAGAGGAGCGGTTGAAACAGGTGAAAGTTGCGGCGGTCGATCAGCGTAACCTGGAGGGTCGCGCGGCCCAGGCGCGCGGCGGTGTACAGTCCGCCGAAGCCGCCGCCGACGATGACGACCTGAGGAGGCGTGTCCATGCCGGAAAGTTCCCTCGCAGCCGCGACGCGAAGCCCGCGCTCCGTCGCGTCGCGGCTACACAAGTGGATAGCCCTTGTTGCGCCAGTCGCGGATGCCGCCGTCCATGGAATGGACGTTGGTGTACCCCATCTTCTGCAGGTTGTCGGCGGCCAGAGCCGAGCGGAAGCCGCCGCCGCAGTACAGCACGATTTCCGCCCCAACGTCCGGCAGGCAGGCCTCGACGTCGCGCTCGAGGATCCCCTTGCCGAGATGGACTGCCCCCGGCAGGTGATCCTTGGCCCATTCGCTCTCCTCGCGGACGTCAATGAGATGGAACTTCTCGCCGCGCTCGAGTCTGGCCTTCACCTCATCGACGGTCAATTCCTTGATGCGTTGCTTCGCATCCTGGACCAGCTGCAGGAAGCGCGGGGAATGATGCTTGCCCATGCGTAAACCACCGTGATAGCCGCCCTTGAGGGCGAGCGGAGTAATCACAACACGCCTAGCAGCAATTCCGTCACCATCTGGTCCAGCCTTTCATACGGCAGTTTCCGCGACGCCAGGGCGCTCGGATCGAACGTCATCTCCTTCAGCTGCTTCGCCTGCTCCCTGCTGAACTTGCCCAGGAAGCCGCGCATGTTCGTGCTGGCGCCATGAATCTCCTTCAAGAGGTCCTGGATTTCCTTGTTCTCGTTGTACTGCCGCACCTTGTCCTTCATGATCTTGTACGTCCGCAAGTTGCGGTCCACGAAGTCCCACGGATCGGACTCGGTGCGGTACGCATGGCAGTCGAAACCGATCGTCCCCTGGTAGTCGTGATCGGTCAGCAGCTTGGCCGTGAAGAACGCTTCCTTGAGATCGTCGCTGCCAAAGCTCAGGTCCTGATCGAAACGCAGCGGCTTCTGGCCGTTGAGATGCACGTCGAGCAGCTTGCCGGCGTCGAGCGCCTGGGCGAACTCGTGATACGGATTCAGACCCGCCATCTTGATGTGGGCGGTCTCCGGGTTGATGCCACACATCTCCGGATGGTCGAGCGTGGCTACGAACGCCAGGACGCTGCCGACGGTTGGCAGGTAGAGGTCGCCGCGCGGCTCATTCGGCTTTGGCTCGATGCTGAACTTGAGGTCGTAACCCTGCGAAAGGACATATTCACACAGGAAATTCAGCGCCTCGCGGAACCACTTGCCGGCCTCGACCGGGTCCTTGCTGGCGTCCACCTCGACGCCCTCGCGGCCGCCCCAGAAGACGAACACCTGCGTCCCCAGTTCGGCGGCAAGGTCCACGCACTTCATGACCTTCTGCGTGGTATAGGCGCGGATGGCCGGATCGGTGCTGGTGAAGGCGCCGTCCTTGAAGACCGGATGATAGAAGGTGTTCGTCGTCGCCATCGTGGCCTTGATGTCCCAGTCGGCCATCGCCTTCTTGAGGTCGCGCACGATCTGGTCGCGCTGGGCCGCCGAGGCGCCGAAGGGAATGACGTCGTTGTCGTGGAACTCGAAACCGTAGCAGTTTCGCTGCGCCAGGCCGCGGATGCACTCCAGGGCGGGGAACTCCGGCCGGGTTTGGTCGCCGAACGGGTCGCGGCCACGGTTCTGGAGGCACCAGACGCCGAAGGCGAACTTGTCCTGCTTCGTCGGGGCGTAGAAGTGGGAAGGCATGTCGATCTTTCCATATCAGGGTTGAGATTTGTCCGCGGGTGTGGAAAGCTGTTGCCGCCGCTGGGCTTCCTCGCGGGCAAAGCGACGCAGCACCAAGGTGGCTTCGATGCCGATCAAAACCGCGAAGCCGAGCACGAACCAGGGGATCCAGCCGAGGAACGAACGCAGGCGCAGGTACTCTGCCGGCAGGTCGTGCAACTCGGCCATTGGCGGCAGTCGCAGCCAGGCGCCGAACAGCACCAACAGCAACACCGCCACGATCGCCAGCTGGATGAGGTAGCCGCGCTTGGTGATGGGGAAAAAGCCGTAGAGTTTGATGCGGATCGGTGGTTCCATGGGTCGAATTCCCCGAACAGTCCGCAGCGCCGGCAAGGGCGAACGTCTGCCCTAGCTGGCACTGCAGGCTGCTCACAATGGGTCAGCGCGCGGCAGCCAGGGCGGGTTTCGCCTCTCGGACCGCCTGCACGATTGCCTGCAGGAATGCCGGCAAATCGTCGGGCTTGCGGCTGGTGATGATGTTGCCGTCCCGCACCACCTCGGCATCGACGTAATTGGCGCCGGCGTTGCTGACGTCGTCCTTGATGGCGAAGAAGCAGGTCGCCTTGCGTCCCTTCAGCGCCTGCGTCGAGCAGAGCACCCACGGGCCATGGCAGATCGCCGCGACGATCTTGCCCTGCTCGGCCATCGTGCTGACCAGGCGAACAATCGCCTCACAGCGGCGCAGGAAGTCCGGGGCAAAGCCGCCGGGAATGACGATGAGGTCGAAGTCGTTGGCCGATACGTCGCGCGCGGCCTTGTCGCTCTTGGCCGGGTAGCCGAGCTTGCTGGGATAGGTCTGCCCCGCTTCCGGACCGACCAGTGTTACCTTGCAGCCCGCCTCGCGCAGCCGGTAGATCGGATACCAGACCTCCATCTCCTGATATTGCTGTTCCACCAGCACAGCCGCTTTTTTCCCAGACAGTTCCATGGTTGCCTCCGTGGTTGGCGATCCGCTCGCAGCCGAGAACGCACGGGCTGAGCGCCGATCGCTGACAGCGAGTAGCTGAGATTCTAAGCGTTTTCCCGATACCAGGCTATCGTCCGTTCGATCCCTTCGTCGAAGTTGACTCCCGGCCGATAACCCAGTTGGCGTTTCGCCTTGTCGATGCTAAAGTCCAGGTTGTAGCCGAGGAACTTCAACCGGGCCTGCGTCAGCCGGGGCGCATGGTCGGCCCCTTTCCGCCGGGCATCGCGCTCCATCCAGTTCGCCAGGAAACGCGCCAGCCACAACGGCACCGGCAGGGGCCGCGGCTTCGGCAGATCCAGTCCCCGCACCAACGCCTCGATGAAACGCCGTTTGGAGACCACTTCGCCATCGGTCAGGTTGTAAATCTGGCCCAGCGCCTGCGGCTTTTCCAGCGCCAGGAAGATAGCGTCGATGAGGTTGCCGACGTAGATTGTGTTCAGTGCCCCTCTGCCGCTGCCGAGGAAGCGGAACTTGCTCAGGCGCAGATTCTCGATCACCATCGGCACCAGCGTGCGATCGCGCGGCCCATAGATGAAGCCGGGACGGAGCACCACCACGGGGACGCCGTACTGGCGATAGTAGTCCAGCGCCAGTTGCTCCGCCTCGACCTTTGTCTGCGTATAGCCGTCCTTGTGCGTCGCCGGCGGCAACACCGTCTCGTCGGTGCCGTAATGGTGGCGGGCCTCGTAGACACCGAGGCTACTGAGGTGGACGAAACGCTGCAGCGTCCGACCGCGGCAGGCGTTCAGCAGACGACGCAGCGCCTCGACGTTCACTTCTCGGTAAACCTCGACAGGTCCCCAGTCGCCGACCTTGGCCGCGCAGTGGACGACCGTCTCGACGTTCTCGACTGCTTGCTTTACCACGGTGGAGTCGGTCAGATCGCCGCGGTGGATGGTGACGCCCAGCCGTTCCAGAAAAGCCGTGTCACTGCTGGGACGAGCGATGGTATGGACGGTCATGCCGCGGGCCTTGCAAGCCTCGGCGACGTGGCTGCCCACGAACCCGGTAGCGCCGGTGATGAGACAAGTTGCGGACATCAGCGACAACCCGCCAACAGGGGAAACGAAGGTCCCTGGGAAATTACCTATTGTCTTGGCAGGGTCGATGGGAAATGACAAGGGGGGAATGGCCATTTATTAGCTCGTAGCGCGAGCAAGGGCAGAATAAGCCCTAGCTGGCGTTACGGACTGCAATTATTCTTCCGGCGCGACGCGCAGGGCGCGGCTCAGGCGCAGGCTACGGCGGCAGTGCGGACAGGGCGCCGGCTCGCCGGGCGCCACCCGCGGTAACTCGAATGCGCGCCGACACACCGGGCATCTACAGGTGTACGCCTGCTTTACTGTACACTTCCCCAGCAGGCGCTGGATCGTCGTGGCCGTGCGCCGGTGCGTCTGCGTTGGCGTCACCAGCAGGGCCGCTTCCTCCAGACCCTCCACGTCAACGAAGTAGACGTGGCCGTCGCCGCAACCCAGGGCGAGTCGATTGCCTGCCGAGTCCAGAGCGGCGCTAAGTACCGGCAGCCGTGTGGCCAGTCCGGACACCGGCTCCAGTTCCGGCAGCCTGTGCAGCGCTAGCCGGCCGTGGGCGTCCACAGTCAGGAGCGATACGCCGTCGAGCAGGAAAAAGCAGCCGCGCACCTCGGCCGGCAAGGTGATTGTGTGCAGCGCCCGTCGCGTCTCCAGGTCCCACAGTACCAGCACGCCGTCGCGCGCACCGGAGACGGCAAACTGGCCGTCCGGCGACACGGCCGCCGCGGTGATCTGGTCGGCGTGACACGCCAAGGTCGCCAGAGACTCGAGCGGCTTGAGGCTCCACAGCCGCATCGTCCGATCGTGGGACCACGTCACCAGGCGTTCGCCGTCCGGCGTGAGACGGCAGCCCGAGACGATGTCGCCGTGGCCCGTCAGCGTCCGGCTATCGCGTTCCGACTTCAGGTCCCACAGCGTCACCGTGCCGTCCCAGGAAGCGGTGATGAGGTCGTTGTCCTCGTCGCCGAAGAGGATGGTCGAAAGGGGACGTGTGTGCGCGAGGAAGGTGCGGACGCGCGTCTGTGCGCCGGCGTCCCAGATGGTTAGCTGGCCCTCCAGGGAACCGGACAGCCACAGCAGGCCGCTCGGCGACACGGCACAGGCCGAGACCGCTTTCTGAGCGGCGGGAAACGCCGCCACCGGATTGCCGGTGTGCGCATCCCATAGGCGCAGTTCGCCGTCCCAGCCGCCGGAGAGGACGTGAGTCCCATCCGGGGTGAACGTACAGGTGAACACCTCTCCGCTGTGGCCGCTCGCCGCTGGACGAGCTGTCGGCATTCGCAAGGTCGGCACGGTTTTCCCCTCATGCACGAAACGCCCACCCCGCGCCGCTTGCGCGCCGGCGCGTTCTCCTGCCCAAGCATAGCTCGCCTTTTGCCTCGTGCCCGCCTGCCGAGGTGAAACTGTCTTGACACCCCCCGCGCCATTGACTATGCGGCTCCCTCTCACTGTGCGCCATCACCCAGGAAGCGCGTCCAGAAACGGCTGCCGTGTAGCCGCGACGCGCAGCGGAGCACGTAACGTCACGGAACGCTGCGCATCGCGGCTACACGGCGGCGGCAGCTAAGATTCGCGCGGGCCGCCTCGGTGCGCGCCCTTGCCGGACCTCGACCACAGGGACCATTCCATGAAAGCGACGGACCGCTTTTCGACTGTGGCATTTCGCTGCGTCTGGGTCATGCTGGGCCTGATCCTGGCCACGGCGGCCGGCCTGGCCCAGGCTCCCAGTTCGGCCGGCAAATACCTCGTCAACGACGTCCTGCCTCAGGGGAATCACCTGGTGCCGACGCCGAAGATCATGAGTTTGCTCCAGACCCGACCCGGCGGCGAATACTTGCAGGAGACCGTCAACGAGGACGTTCGCCGCCTCATGGCCACGAAGCAGTTCCGCGACGTTCACGCCAGCATCCAGTACACGCCGGACGGCAAGATCAACGTCCTCTTCAACTGCGTCGAGTGCCCCGGCGTCATCCAGGATATCGTCTACAACGGCGCCAAGCACCTCAAGGTGGACGAGCTGAATTCGATCACCGGCCTGAAGAAAGGCGCCCCGCTCAACCCCATCGCCAACCAGATGGCCTGCCAGGCAATCGTCCGCCGCTACAACGAGGACGGCCGACTCTTCGCCAGCTGCGAACTGGCCGAGGGCGGCAAGCAGGGCGATGACCGCGTCGTCTTCACGATCACCGAGGGGCCGGTCGTCAAGATCGGCAGCATCTCCTTCGAGGGGAACACCTTTGTCACCAGTGCCCGTCTGAGCACGCAGATCAACTCGTCGCACGAGTGGCTCTATACGTTCGGCGGCAAGTTCAATCCCATGATGGCCGACCTCGATGCCGTAAAGCTGGAGGAGTATTACAAGTCGTTCGGCTACCAGGACGCGAAGGTGTCGCGCGAACTGAAGTGGGACACCGACCAGAAGCACATCCTCCTCGTCTTCCATATCCACGAGGGCCAGCGCTACAAGGTGCGGGACACGGTCGTCGGCGGCGTCAAGACGTTTCCCACCGAGCAGATCGCGGTCCTGCCGAAACTGCATCGCGGCGACTTCTACAGCGAGCAGCAGGCCGATGCTGACGTGACGGCCATCAAGGACTACTATGGCTGGGCCGGCTATCCCACCGCGGTCAAAAAGGAGCTGTTCTATCCGGAAGCCGGCACGGTCCTGGTGAAATACGAGGTCCAGGAACGGCCGCCGGCGCGCGTGGGCCAGATCTTTATCGTCGGTAACGAGGTAACCCGGCAGAACGTCATTCTGCGCCAGGTGCCGCTCTATCCTGGCCAGGTCCTTACCTATCCCGACCTGCGCCTCGCCGAGCGCAACCTCGCGCGATTGAACATTTTCGAGAACAATCCGGAGGGAGGCATCAAGCCGACGGTGCAGGTGATCGACCCGGACACCGACAGTCCCTTCAAGGACATTCTCGTGAGCGTGCAGGAGACGCGGACGGGCAGTCTGCTCTTCGGCGTCGGCGTCAACTCGGACGCCGGCCTCACCGGCAGCGTTGTCCTCAACGAGCGCAATTTCGACATCTTCCGGCCGCCGACCAGCGTCGAGGACTTCCTGAGCGGCCAGGCGTTCCGTGGCGCCGGTCAGGAGTTCCGCCTCGAAGCCATGCCCGGCACGGAGATCCAGCGTTACTCCGCCACCTTCCGCGAACCGTTCCTCTTCGACACACTGAACAGTCTGTCGGTCAGCGGCTACTACTTCAGCCGCATCTTCGACGAGTACAGGGAGTCACGCCTCGGCGCTCGCGTCAGCCTGGGACGGAAGCTGGACCAGTTCTGGAGTGTCACCGGCTCCGTGCGCGTCGAGGACGTGGGCGTCCATAATGTACCGTTCTTCGCGCCGGAAGACTTCCAGCGTGTGGTCGGCGACAACTTCCTGGTCGGACTCCGAGCCGGTGTGACGCGCGACAGCCGCGATTCCTACCTACGCCCGACCGAGGGCAACCTCCTTAACATCTCCGGCGAGGAGGTCATGGGCGATCACGCTTTCCCGCTCCTGAATATCGAGGATAGCCAGTTCTTCACGCTTCACCAGCGTCCGGACGGCAGCGGCCGGCAGGTCCTGGCCCTGCACACACAGGCGGGCTGGGCGGGCACGAACACGCCGGTTTTCGAGCGCTTCTACGGCGGCGGTTTCCAGAGCATCCGCGGCTTCCAGTTCCGCGGCGTCGGTCCCGAGGTGAACGGCTTCCGCACCGGCGGCGACTTCATGTTCCTCAACAGCGTGGAATACCAGGTGCCGGTGCGGGCAAACGATCAGATGTACCTGGTAGCCTTCGTGGACAGTGGCACCGTGGAACGGCGCCTGGAGATCAAGGATTACCGCGTCTCCGCCGGCGTCGGCATTCGCTTCATCGTACCGCTGCTCGGTCCGGTGCCGATCGCCCTCGATTTCGGCTTCCCGATCGTCAAGGGGCCGAACGACCGCGAACAGGTCTTCAGCTTCTGGCTCGGCTTCTTCCATTGAGAAGTGTTTGTTGACAGTCCGCTGCGGGCTGCTCAACAGATTGTTCAATCGACCGCTCGAGGCGTGATGTACAGCTGATGCGTCGCCGTCCAGGGATACGGTTTGCCGTTGTACAGATAGAAGGCCCCCTCCGAGGAGTAGAGGACGCGGGGCCGGAAGCGGCCGGTGATATCGACGCCGTAGTAGTCCCACACCTCATAGCGGCTGCGGCGAATATAAGGCAGCACCGGATACCCGGGCGGCGGCAACAGCATGGGTCCGGTCGGTCCCGCCGGCCGAGGTGGCGGCAGTGTCTCGACGGGCGCCGGTTCGGCCGCCGGCAGTGAGACCGCGCAGAGCAGCACTACTCCCACCGACGCCAGACGCACGAGGTAGCCAGGCACAGCCGTCTCCTCAAAAGAATCTCGTGTACGGTAAAACTGCTGCGGTTCTCCCCTCTTGCCAGGTTAGCCCGACCGGCACGACCGCGCCCAGCGCAACCTTTCCTGGCGCACACCTCCCACCGCGGCACCCTTCGGCAAGATCGTTACAACCGGTGCATTTGTCCTGCGCCAGCTGAGGTATGTATCTGCCTTGCGGGCCCTGGAGGCTTGTGAACAGCCTCGCTCACTTGAGCTTCTTCGAGAACCGAGCCTGCAACTCGCGGAGGTTCTCCGGCGCCAGCGCTTCGACGCGCATGAACTCCACCCGGGCCTCGTCCTTGTCGCCGGCCGCCAGCAAACACAGGACGTGCGTGGTGCGCGCCTCGGCGCTTAGCGGGTCCAGCCGCACCCATGCCTTGCATTCCTGCCGGGCCTCGTCCCACGCCTTTTTCTTGACCAGCAGCAGGACAAGGCGGCGGCGATAATCCGGCAACCAGGGACTGGCGACGACAGCGCGTCGCCAGTAGTTCACCGCGTCCTCCGGCCGTCCCAGTTTTTCCGCCAGCGAGGCTGACCCCACGAGCGCCAGTTCCCAGTGGGGGGCCTTTGCCAGGACTGCCTCGAACGCGGTCAGTGCCTCGGCCGAACGACCCTGCAGTGCCAGGGCGTAGCCCAGCGCTTCCCCCGCGGGCAAGTCGTTCGGATCTCGCTCCACAGCGGCCTCGAGCATTGGCAGGCTGCGCCGGAGACTGCCGGCAGAGGGAGCATCTTTTCCGGAAGTCAGTTTCACCAGCGCCACCGCGAGGTCCCGTTCGTCCTCCCTCTCCTCGGTCCCCTTCCGATCGCGGTAAAAGGATACCACCGGCAGATGCCCGCGATCCGTGGTCCGTGGTCCACGTTCCGTTGCTTCCTGCGCCGCCCCGACGCGTAAGATACGGTGCTCGGTGGAGGCCGTGTGCGGAATGTCGGCGGTGCCGTAGCGCGGCATGTGGCAGTCAATGCAGCTGTCCTCCGCCGTGCGGCGCAACCTGTCGGGCAAGGGGAGGCTGCATCCCCGCTGCGCGTGGCACTGGAGACACCGGCCCCGATAGTAGGCGACGCGCTGGGCAGGCCGCACGCGCTCATGCGGATCGTGGCAGGAGATACACCCAAGCCCCTCTCGACCACCGCTGCCCTGGAAGCAGCGGCTCAGATACATCTGCTCGACGTGGCCAACGGCGTTCTGACCTTTCTCGGCATCGGCAGCGCGGAGGAACACCGACCAGAACTGCTCGAGCGGCAAACCTGGGCGGAAGTCGTACAGCCCACGACCGCGGCGCGAGATGCGCATCTCGCCTTCCAGGTGGCACTGCTCGCAAACGGCCTCGCGCAGGGAGCGCTCCAGGTGGCGGGGGTTGACGATGCTGTGGTCGGCTTCGTGAGGGACCGGCTCCCGCTTCTCCCGGCTGGCGACGTGGAGCTCACCGGGACCATGGCAGCGCTGGCAACCGATCGCGTGCCCATCGTAAACCGGTTCTCTGTAGCGGTTAACGGAGCCTTCCTGGTAGTTGACCCGGTTGCCGTGACAGAACAGACATCCGGGCTGGACGGGTCGGCCGGTCAGAAAAACTTGGCCGAAGCCCGGCGACAGGTCCCACACCTTTTTCATCGCATACCAGCTGATCGGCGTCTGGAACAGGTAGCCCTCGCGTTCGCTGAGGTACGAGTGGCCGTGCCCGCCGGAGCCGAGGACGTACTGGACCTCCCATTCCAACGTGGCAGCCGGGTGGCCGTCCGGGTCGAGCCGGGTTCGGGTGTGCCGGACCTGCCCCCCTGCGCGCGCGACCGAGAACTGCGAGCCGAAGACGTCGAAGGGGTTGTGATGCTGCGCATCCTCCGGAGGCGCGACGGTCTGGGCGACGGGCAGGAGGGAGCGGCCCATCGGGTGCTCGGCGAAGGAGCGGGCCTTGTCCGCGTGGCAGTCGGCACAGCGGGCCTCGGGGACGTAGTGGACGGCTGGGTCCACGTTCTGGAACGGACCCGCGTAGTCGCGTCGTGGATCAGAATTGGAAGGAAGAAGGGTGACGGAAGAAGGAGAACGGAAGAGGACATAGAGCCCCACGGCAATCACCAGCAACAGGCCGGCCCCCGCGAGGAGGGCGACGCCAAAGGTGCCCCAGCTCTTCATCCCTCCTCCCTCGGACCTTCTCCGGATCTGGTCCTAAATCACCGTGCATGATTCGGCGACACACAAGCCCGCAGTGCCAGCGAGGGACGCTCCTTCCTTCGCTGGCGCTTCAGGCTTGTATGCTGCACCTTCACCCACGGTGATTCAGTTCTCGGCCTGTTTCCCCTCGATCTTCTCCAGGGTCTCCTTGGCGGCCAGGCGCACTGCGCTGCTGCTGTCCTGGAGCATCGCCTTCAGCTGAGGCACGGCCGGCCGCGCTTCGGCGCCGACGTCGCCCAGGGCCCGTGCGACGGCTATGCGCAGCGACTCGGGGCCGGCTGGATTCAGGGCCGCCGTCAGGGCGGGGACTGCCTCGGCACTGCCGGCACTGGCCCGACCCAGGGCGCGCGCCGCCATCTCCCGGATGGTGAAGGTAAACATTTTGCAGTTTGTCTGGTTGCTGGCGTCTTCGAGTGCCTCGATCAGTGCTGGAATGGCCGGCCGCGCTTCCGGCCCGAGTCGGAAGAGGGCCAGGGTCGAGTTTATGCGTACGTTGGGTTCCTTGTCGGCCAGCGCCTGGGCCAGCGCCGGCACCGCCGCGCGCGAAGTTGGGGCCATTTTCGACAGCGCCAGCGCGGCGTCCTTGCGGGCGTCGAGATCGGGATCCTCGACCAGGATTTTGGACAACGCCGGCACCGCCGCGCCAGCCTCCTCGCCGATCGTCCCCAGGGCGAAGATCGCCTTCTGGCGGCCGGCGGCGTCGGGGTCGTTCAGGCTCTGTATCCAGAAGTGCGTGGAGCGACCCTGATACTGCCCGGCCGAACTGAAAAACTTCACCAGAAAGATCGGGCTGCCGGGCATCAGCACGGCAAAGCCGGCCAGCGCCACCACGGCAACCCCAACCCACGCTGCGCGACGCCACGTCATGGCAAGCCTCTGTCTGGGGTATTGACACGCAAACTCGCCGGTGAGATGCCGGCGAACAGTTCCAGCTTACCAACCTTGGGCTTCGGATTGGGGCTCCAATCCGTGGGTATCCAACCCCTGGAGGCCACGCCGCTTTGGCGGCAGTGGAGTAGTCACTCCAGCGACTTCAGGTAGCCCTGGGCAATGGGACGGCCATTGAAGTCCAACCCGCCCCCGGAAGCGGCCGCCGCCTCGTCTTGCCAGAGGCCGAGAGCCACCCGGAAGGCAACCTCTGCCTCGTCGGTCTCGCCTTCCTCCAGGGCGAGCAGTCCCCGGAGCACGTTCGCCTCCGCCTCCTGCTTGAGGCTGCGGGCCAGACCCGTGACCTGGCTGGAAAACTCCATCCGGTGGACGGACTGCCAGAGCAGATGGGGCACCGAAGCTCCCCCGGGTTGTTCGTTGAGCACCACCCGGCCGATGAGCAGGGCCATCATCTGGCGGAGCGGTATCGTTCCCGGGTTCGGCTCATCCGCGGACAGCGCCTGAGCCAGTTGGACACATTCCTCCTCGGCCAAGGCGTAATCTCCGGACGCCACGAACGTGCGCGCGCGCACCCAGTGGTAGGACGGTGCTCCCAGCGCGGTCTGCTGCTCCGGGGTCGTCCACTCCCGGACCTTCTTGGTCTGCCCCGTCCCCAGCAGCAACTCAAGTTCCAGCGTCACGCCCTGGCTCCCGAACGCGGAGACGTCGGATTCCAGCAACAGGTCCCGAGCCTTGCCCGCCAGCCCCTTCTGCGCCGCCAGCGCCGCTCGCTGCAACACCGAGAGGCCGGCCGACGCGACCTCATACGCCCTGCCGCGGTTCTCCAATTCCTTTGCCAGCCCGCTCAACTCCTGCCGATACTGTGCCTCCCGTTCGCGAAACGCCTGGGCGCTGCCGCCCTTCGGCGGGCCTGCCTCATGGGCCAACTCGAGGTAGGTGTGCAGGTGGTCCAGCGCCAGGTCGAGATACCCCATTTCCTGGTAAAGCCCGCCGAGGCTGAGGTGGGCCTGGGCGAGGTCGGGTTTGAGGGTGATGGCCTGGTTCAAGGCCGCACTCGCCTCGGCGCGGCGAAGCTGGAAGATTTCGGGCATCCGCTTCCCCCAGGCCCGTTCGCGCGTGCTGTGGAGCAACCGCAGATAGCTTTCACCGAGGACCAGGTAGGCCTGGGCGTCCGCCGGGTTGACGGCGAGGGCCCGCCGGGCGGCGCGCACTCCCAGGAAGAGAAGAGCGGGAGGCGTGTCATCCCGTTCCAGGGTGTACCTCCTCCGCAACTCCAGCACCATCTGGTCGGGGCCTGGCAGGGCGTCCAGCCCGGAGCCTGGGGTTGGCAGCTGGGGCTGAAGCAGCACGAGACGCAGATAAGCGTCGAGGAAACCGCTCGGTCCCATCCAGCCGCCGGTCGCGGCGACGAGGCCAGCGGACTGACTCCCCTGCCACGCGTCCATGTGCCGGCGGGGCGCGTCCCGCCGTAACGCCTCGGCGTGGAACAGGTACAGGGTGGCCTCATCCCGGTCGAGCGGCCGCGGCGGCATGGGCTTCCAAAATGCCTCCCACCACTGGCGCGCCTCGGGCTCCCGGGCGGGCCGGGCGCGGGGTGCCTTCTTGTCCTCCGCCGGGTGGTAGGCCAGACGGTTCAGATCGAGTTGCCAGTCGCGGAAGGGGTCTTCTGCCTGTCCCTCGACCCCGGACCCCTGGGCTCTTCGCAAGGGATCGCGCCAGCCGAAAATGGCCAGGTCGCCCTCCTGGTAGAGCAGAGGCCATTGCTCCGGGTCAGCCAGGAGCCCGTCCAGGGCCATGAAGAGCCGTCCCCGATCGGAATCATAGAGGATCAGGTGATTGATGCCGTCGGCACGCATGCGCTCCTGCCAGTTGTCGGCCGTTCCCCCCGCTCTCAGGACGGCCGCGGCCAGGCGATCGAGCCGCAGCCCCTTCTCCTCGGGACAAAACCAGGCAAAGGCGTGGGCGGTCTCGGCGGAAAGGTGGAGTCCCCGCGTGTCCGGCCCCAATTTCCCCTCCTGGTGCCAGCGGTGGACCGCCGCCGCGCCACGCTCCAGGGAAAGGGGAATCTCGATGCCCCAGCGGCGCGGCTCGAACGGCGGACCCTGGAGCCAACCCGTCCAGGCACAGACGAGAAGAACCACGCCCAGCACCACCGTCAGAATGCGCCCGGCGACGAGTCCCCGTTGCCAGGGTGGTTGTTGCCGTCGCTGCGCATCGACACGCCAGGCCAGGAATTCCTGGAGGTTCCACGCCAGCACCGGGCCAGCCACAATGGCAAAGAACGGCAGAGTCCGCACCTGGTAGGCGCTCAGCAATGCCAGTCCGAGCCAGGGAAGGAACCGCTGCCAGTGCCAGCGGTGCAGGTTGAGCGCAAACGAGAGCAGCCCCATTGCCAGCAACGGAAAGTAGGCCAGGCCTGCCGGGCTCAGCCCGAGGTTCGCAAAGTAGGCCCTTTGGAATGGAGAGGTCACCTGCCCCGGGGCGAAGAGGGTCGCGGACGACCCAGGGGAGCCGAACCACCCCAGTTCCGGCGGCAACGCGAAAGCGTGGATGTTGGCCGGGTTGAGCAAGCACACCGCTGCGAGAAGGGTGAAGGAGAAAAGGCGGCGGAGGTGGGACGTAAGGCAGTTCGCGCCGGTAAGCGCCTCGTCCAGGGAACGGCCCACCCAGACGAGAGCCACGGTCGCCAGGCCGAGCACGAACCAGCTGTCTGCGTTCACCCAGACCACGAAGAGGACCAGCAGCTGCCAGGGAGGCAGCAGAGGAGGGGGCCGGTTCGCTGGGACGTCCTCGCGGTTCCGACTAAACCAGAGGGTTATAGTCAAGAAAAGGTAAGAAAGGATCGCCGGCTGCAGCAGGAAGCGTGTGCTCATCGCCAGGACGGCCATGATGGTGCAAACCGCCGGCAGGCACCAACCCGGGCTCGCCTGACTCAGACGCAACAGCAGCAAGGCCATCCCAACCACTAGCAGGGCCTTGACGAGCACCAAACCGAAGCCGCCAAGAGCCGAAAGCGAACCGTAATAAAGGAGATCGCAGAGCCAGGTCGGGTTGATTCGGCGATCGGCAGTGGACTGGGGCTCGGCGCTGGAGGAAGACTCCCAATGGGCCAGGCGTCTTCCCGCAGCCAGGTGCATCCAGAGGTCGCTGTTGCGTGCAGGAAAGGACGCCAGCAGAAAAGCGAGGAGAGCGACGAGGAGCACCAACGTCCCGCCCAGCCCCCACGGAGAGGGCAAATCGGCTGGGTCCATGACACCCCTCCCGCCTGGCCGGTTGCCGGGCGAAGACAAAGGAGAAAGTGGAAGTTCGTTGATCGGCGCCATGGAGTCATGCGGGAAGGAAAGGAGGACGGGCAACGAAGACCGCCTGGAACATTAGCTCACCATAAGGGTGAAAACCGGACAAGTCAAGCGCCTGGCGGGGCGGACGCTGCGCGGGTGGTGAATATGCCGTTGCCGTCGTCCTGGCGGCATACCGGCCCGCTTGTTTTTTCTCACCACTTTCTCAGTTTTTTGTCACCGCATTTTCACTTTTCCCTTGACTGGGGGGAGGGATAGGATATTCTCAAAGATTAGGCTCGTTGAGGTGTTTTGCGCCTCGCGCCGCCATGCCCTGGAAATCCCAGCCCCTGACCTTTCTTCATTCATTGAATGCCCACGTGGGGAAGGTGGGGTTGCGGCAAATGGTCGAGCAGCCTACTTATCATCCCTTTCGCCTTGGGTTGATCTTGTGATTGCATGATTTCGTTCCGGTTGTATTGTATTTCTTCTTTTCCGGGAGGTGTGTCGATGTCCAGGTTCCGACTCCTGAGGCGATGGCGTGGCTTTACGCTCATCGAACTACTGGTGGTGATTGCGATCATCGCAATCCTCATTGGTCTGCTGGTGCCCGCCGTCCAGAAGGTTCGCCAGGCTGCGGCGCGCATCCAGAGTTCCAACAACCTCCATCAAATGGTCCTGGCCAGCCACAACTGTGCCGACACGAACCAGGGTGTGCTGCCCCCTACCGATGGCTGCTACCCGACGTCCGCAATGGGCGTCACCTGGAATGCCGGCGCCTACACGCCGTCGCGTTTCGGGACTCAGTTCTACTTCCTGTTGCCGTACATCGAACAGGACAATGTTTTCAAGGCGACCACGGGGAACTCCTGGCGTTCCAACGCGGTCATCAAAACCTTCCAGGCCCCGGGCGACCCCAGCTTGCCCGGGAACGGCACGACCTGGAGTAATCGTGGCGCAACCAGCTATGCCGCCAACTGGCACGTTTTCCGCGGGGGCTGGGATGAGGACTGGCAAGTGGGCGGCGTAACCCGCTTCCCGGCCGGTATCCAGGACGGCACTTCCAACACGATCTTCTTTGCCGAACGCTACGCGGTCTGTGGCGACCGGCCCTTGCAATCTCGAGGCGGCTACATGGAGCACATCTGGGGCGAGGACGGGCAGAATGCCGGTCCGAGAGCCCAGCTGCACAACTTCCCGAACGTCCTGTCTGCTCCTTCCTTCTGGGCGCAAACGGGGCCAGGGGCTGGTACGGAGTATACGCGGCTGCAGAATTATCCCTGGTCCTACGCGGCCTTGCCACAAGTCGCTCCGCCGATCAAACAATGTAACCCCGAACAGGTGCAAGGCTTCAGCGCTGGCGGGATCCTGGTGGGGCTAGGCGACGGCAGCGTCCGCTCGGTTTCTCCTGGGGTATCCCAACCCACCTGGGGTCGCGCCGTCGATCCCAGTGATGGCGGGGTCCTGGGCAGCGACTGGTAATCGGCTTCCGTAAACAGCGGCCCACGGGCCGCGCGAACGAGCTTCCCACCGGGACGGCGAACCGGTGGGAAGTTTTTTTCCTTCCGGCTCGGTCCTCCCACGTACCGAGCCTTCGCGAACGACGCTTATTTCAAGGATTTCCACATGACCAAGGGCCGATTCTTTCTGGTGTTGCCCCTGTTCCTTGTCCTCGTGCTCGGGTGTGCGCCGAAAACCAACGCGCCTGCCAATGTGTCTGGGAAAGTCACCTACAAGGGCACTCCGCTCAAGGGGGGCACGATCGGGTTCTTTTCTCCAAGCGCTGGCGGCTTCAACACGGCTACCATTTCACCGGACGGCACGTACTCCGGAACGGCTCTGCCCATCGGCGAGTTGATCGTGACTGTCGAGACGGAATCCGTGAACAAGAACAAGAAGACCGAGACGTACGGCGGCGCCAAGGCACCCAAGGGGCAGGAAATGAGCCCTGTGCCCGAAGGGGCTGCCCAGGACAGCGGGGTGGAGTACGTGAAGATCCCGGAGAAGTATGCAGACAAGGACAGATCCGGCTTGAAGGTGACCCTGACCGCGGGATCGCAGACGCATGACATCGACCTGACCGATTGAGCGCTGCCGCTGCAAGAACAGCAAACCGGGCGCGGACGCATCCGGCTCTGATTATTGATTGCGGAAGTCGCACTACCTCGGGAATGTGCTCCGGAGGTGCTCCACGAGTACGGCCTCGATCCTGGCCCCGCTTTCTTTTGCCGCCAAGAGGGTCTCCCGGCATCCCCGCATCACAGCCCTCGTTCTGGTCCTCCTGCTTCTGGCGGTGACCGGCGTGGGCCTGCCCTGCTACGCTTATCATCGGTGGCACGCCGCGCAGGCGGCGGTGAAGGAGGGCCGGCTGGCCGAAGCACGCGGCAGCCTGGACTTTTGCCTGATCGTCTGGCCGCGCAGCCTCCCGGTTCATCTCCTGGCAGCCAGGGCTGCCCGGTTGAGCGGGGACTTTGCTGGGGCGGAAGCCCAGCTGAACCAATGCCTGAAACTCCATAACGGAGCGACGGAAGCCACCCAGCTGGAGTTCCTGCTCATGCGCGTTCAGCAGGGCGAGGTGGATGAAGTCAGCCAGCCGCTCATGCTCTATGTCGAGAACAAGGACCCGGAAACGCCCTTGATCCTTGAGACGCTTTCCCGGTCCTATATGCACGACCTCCGCTACCGGCCTGCCTACGCCTGCCTGACCCGGTGGATCCAGGAGGCGCCCGACGCAGCCCAGCCTCTCTTCTGGAGAGGCTGGGTCCAGGAACGGTTGAGCGATTCCGAGGGGGCGGTGAAGGACTATCAGCAGGCGCTGGAACTGGACCCCGACCTGACCGCGGCTCGTCTCCGGCTGGCCGAAATCCTGCTCGAAAGGTCGAACCCACCGGAGGCCCTCCCCCATCTGGAACGGCTCCGGCAGCAGTACCCGAATCGCCCCGACGTCCTGGCGCGCCTCGGCGAGTGCCGGCTGTTGCAAGGTCGGCCGGAGGAAGCGCGGCCTTTGCTCGAGGCCGCTGTGAAGCAGCTGCCCGATGACCCGCTCTTGCTCGTGGCCCTGGCCAAGCTGGAGCTGGCCGACGAACGGCCGGTCGAGGCCGAAAGCTGGTTGCGGCATTTGCTAAAGGCAGATCCATTTGACGTGGAAGCCGAATACACCCTGGTCTCCAGTCTCCAGCTCCAGGGCCGCCGCGAAGAGGCCGCCGCCCTGCTCGATCAGTACCTGAAACACAAGGCGCTGCTGACACGAGCCAACCGGCTGCTCAAGGAGGAGGCGGACCATCCGACCAACGACGCCGGCGCTGCCGCCGAGATTGGCGCGCTCTTCCTCAGCATCGGGCAGGAGCACGTGGGGTTGTACTGGCTGCACCAGGCCCTGCAGCGCGACCCCGTCCATCAGTCGGTGCACAAGGCCCTCGCCGAATACTACGAGAAGAAGGGCGAAAAGGAGCAGGCCGAAACGCACCGCCGCTGGCTCACGCAAGCGAACAAGAAGGCTGCCGCACCCTGATTCGCGGTCTGTATACTGCTGTCCGAATCGTAGCCCCACCCTATCTCTGAATACTCTGTGTAGCCACGATCCCACGATCGCCACTTGCCGGATTCTCGTTGCACCCCCCAATTCCTGCGGGTACGATTTCTTCATCGCCCAACAGCACCATTTTCATCGTTAGGGGGGTAGAGGTATGTTGACGCTGTGGGGTTCCAGCCAGCGGTTCTGCGATGGTATCAGCCGCCGCAGTTTCCTGCAGGTCGGCGCCTTCGGGGCCGGCCTTACCCTGGCCGAGATGTTGCGCCTCCGCGCTGCCGCCAGTACGCCCGGCAAGCCGACTGCCACCAAGTCGGCCATCATGATCTACCTGCCAGGCGGCCCGTCGCACATGGACATGTACGACCTCAAGCCGGATGCTCCGAAAGAGTTCCGCGGCGAGTTCAAGCCGATTAACACCAACGTGCCGGGTGTCCAGATCTGCGAGCACATGCCGCTTCAGGCCGGGATGTTCGAAAAACTCGCGGTCGTTCGCTCCATCGTCTCGGTGGACGAGCACTCCGACTCGCTCGTCATGACCGGCTACAGCGACCGCGACAACCGCATCACCAATCATCCCTGCTTCGGCGCTGTCGTCTCCAAGCTGCGCGGCAACAAGGCGGACGTCCCTCCCTTCGTCAGCCTGCGCGGTATGTCGCGCGGCACCGAACCGGGCTATCTCGGCGTGTCGCATCGGCCGTTTACGCCGAGCGGCCAGGGTCTGCAGAACCTGCGCCTGGCAGGCGGCGTCGATGCCGCGCGCATCGAGCAGCGCAAGAACCTCATCGCTGGCTTCGACGACCTTCGCCGCGACGTGGACGCTTCCGGCACCATGAGCGGGCTCGACTCATTCACTGCCCGCGCCTTTGACATGGTGCTGTCCGGCACGGTGCGCAACGCCCTCAGCCTGGAAAAGGAAGACGCCAAGGTCCGCGCGCGTTACAAGGGCGTCGAACAGTTCCTGACGGCCCGGCGTCTCGTCGAGGCTGGCGTCGGCTGCGTGACACTGGCCATCGGCGGCTGGGATACGCACGGCCAGAACTTCACGACGCTGAAGAAGCAGCTGCCGCAGGTGGACCGCGGCATCGCCAACCTGATCCAGGACCTGCACGACCGCGGTCTGGCCAACGACGTGGTTACGGTCATGTGGGGCGAGTTCGGCCGCACGCCGAAGATCAACGGCAACGCCGGCCGCGATCACTGGTCGCCGGTCATGTCGGCGCTGGTCGCGGGTGGCGGCCTCAAGATAGGCCAGGCGGTCGGCGCCACCACTGCTCGTGGCGAACGGCCCAAGGATCGGCCGTACACCGCGCCGCGGCTGCTCAGCACGTTGTACCACGCACTGGGCATCGATCCGTCACGGACGTTCCCCAGCGGCAGCGGCCGGCCGATGTACGTCCTCGACGACCGCGAGCCGGTCAGCGAATTGCTGTAACCCCACTGGATCAGCCGGCGGCACGAACTCGCGGCGTCAGCATGGGCACGAAGAGTCCCTTGCTGACGCTGCGGGTTTGTGCCGCGGGTTGGTAACACGCCTACCCGCCAGCCCGTTTCTCATTCCTACCAATGCAGGGGGGTTAAGCCCATGATAGGCATACCCAGACGCTGGCCGCTCCTCGTCGCCGTGGCGGCGCTCGTCGCCACCGGTGCTCTTCGGGCCGGCGCTGATAAACCCGACGCCGCCAAGCAGGAACTCGTCGCCCTGCCCAGGTCGGCCGACGTCCAGTCGCTCACTGCGCACCCGGAAAAGATCAGCCTCAAGGGCCGCGACGACGCCCAGCAACTCCTCCTCACCGCCGCCCTCGCCGCCGGCCGTTTGCAGGACCTTAGCGGTGACGTGCGCTACGAGGTGGCCGACCGCAAGATCGTTCGCGTCACAGAGGGCGGCCGGGTGTTCCCCCTGGCCAACGGCGACACCGAGATCACCGCCCGCTTCGGTACCACGACCGTCCGCGTACCCGTGCATGCCGAGGCGGTGGACGAGGACCTGCCGATCAGCTTCCCCAACCAGATCGTGCCGATCTTCACCAAGCTCGGCTGCAACGGCGGCGGCTGCCACGGCAAGGCCAGTGGACAAAACGGCTTCAAATTGTCGCTGCTTGGCTTCGAGCCGGAGTTCGATTACTCCTCGCTCGCCAAGGAGGCCCGCGGTCGGCGCGTCTTTCCCGCTTCGCCGGACCACAGCCTGCTGCTGCAAAAGGCATCGGGCGTCATCGCCCACGGCGGCGGCAAACGCATGGAGACCGACTCCGACGAGTACAAACTGATCCGTCGCTGGATCGCGTCCGGACTCCCCTACGGCAAGGCCGACGACCCCGTCGTGACCAGCATCAGCGTCTCTCCGGAGCATCGCGTCCTGACGCGGAGCAACAAGCAGCAGCTGGCCGTCTACGCGCACTACAGCGACGGCAGCGTCGAGGACATCACCCGCCGCGCCCAGTACGAGAGCAACGAGACCGAGGTCGCCGTCGTCGAGTCGGGCGGCCTGGTCCGTACCCTTGGCATGAGCGGCGAGGCAGCGATCATGACCCGCTACCAGGGTTTCGTCGCCACCTTCCGGGCCACCGTGCCGCTCGATCTCAAGACGCCCGACTGGAAGTTCGAGCCGCAAACGCTCGTCGATCAGCACACCGCCAGGAAATGGCACGAACTCGGCCTGGTTCCGTCGGACCTGTGCAGCGACGAACAGTTCATCCGCCGGGCATCGCTGGCCATCACCGGCACCCTGCCGACACCGGCCCAGGCGATCGCGTTCGCGGCCGAGAAGGACCCGCAGAAGCGCGACAAGCTGGTCGATACCCTGCTCGATTCGCCGGAGTACAGCTACTATTTCGCCAACAAGTGGGCCGACGTCCTTCGCGTCAAGCGGCGCGGCCAGCCGAACGCGGCGCAGGGCACCTTCAGCTTCCACGACTGGATCCGCGAGGCGATGGCGAAGGACCTGCCCTATGACGAGTTTGCCCGCGCCATCCTGACCGCGACCGGCGACGAGACCAACACTCCGCCGACGGTCTGGTACAAGGAGCTGAAGGAGCCGAATGAGTTCGTGGACGACACCGGCCAGGTTTTCCTCGGTCTGCGTTTGGCCTGCGCCCAGTGTCACCATCATCCGTATGAGAAGTGGAGCCAGGACGACTACTGGGGCATCGCTGCCTTCTTTGGCCGCGTCGGCCGCAAGAACATCTCTGTCGCCGGCGGCGTGCAAAACCAGCTCGGCACGATCCAGGCGATCTTCAACCGTTCCTCCGGCGGCGTGCAGAACAAGCGCACCGGCCAGCCGGCGGTCATGAAAGCGCTCGATAGTGCGCCCATGGAAACGCTCGGCAGCGACGTCGATCCACGGCAGAAGCTCGTGGACTGGATGGTCGAGGCGAAGAACCCGTTCTTCGCCCGTGCCGTGGCGAATCGCTACTGGGCGCACTTCTTCGGCCGAGGCCTCGTCGATCCGCTGGACGACATGCGCATCACGAATCCGCCCTCGAATCCCGAGCTGCTCGATGCTCTGGCGAAGGACCTGGTCGAGCATCAGTACAGTCTGAAGCAGCTGATTCGCACGATCTGCAAGAGCCGGACGTACCAGCTCGGCTCGACGCCCAACGAGTTCAACCAGCACGACAAGCAGAACTACGCGCGCTACTATCCACAGCGTTTGAGCGCCGAGGTGCTGCTGGACGCGGTCTGCCAGGTGACGGACAGCCCGACGCTGTTCGCTGGTTTGCCGCAGGACCGGCATGCGCCGAAGCGGGCGATCATGCTGCCGGACGAGTCGTTCACGTCGTACTTCCTCGACGTGTTCGGCCGGCCGCAGCGGATCAGCGCCTGCGAATGCGAGCGGGTCAGCGAGGCGAACCTGGCGCAGGCGCTACACCTGCTGAACTCGGACGAGGTGCAGGGCAAACTGTCGCGGGCGGGTGGTCGAGCCGACGCTTTGGCGAAGGACCCGCGGCCGGACGCCGCGAAGATCGAGGAGCTGTTCGTGTGGGCGTTCGGCCACAAGCCGGACGCGGATCAGCTCAAGACGGCGCTGGAGCACGTCAACAAGCACGCCAAGGACAGGAAGCTCGCCTATGAGAACATTCTCTGGGCGCTGCTCAATACGAAGGAATTCATCTTCAATCAGTGATGGATTCTGTCGCGTCTTTATTGCACCGGCAATGAAGGACCTCACGAACCCGAAGCGCCAGCGAGGCACCGTCCTCGCTGGCGTTTCGGGTTCGTGAGAGGATTTTCCATGCCGGGGTATCGGCGCGTGCGGCAAGCAATACAAAGTTCCGTGGCCAGAAGAGAGTGGCGGCCGGGCGTGCCGGCCGGACTGGACCGGCGGATGGTTTGACATAGGAGACAGCGGCATGCGTGCGGCCCTCGCAGTGCTGGTCGTGGTACTTATCGGCGGCTGCGGCGCGGCCCAGCAGGGTAGCGCTCCAGAGAAACGCCACGGTATCGAGGCCGATCTGAAAACCTATTCCCAGGCCACGCCGAAGGAGACGCTCGCTTCCGTGATCAAAGCCATCGACAACAAGCGGGCCGACTACCTGCTCGCTCAGCTCGCCGACCCCGATTTCGTCGATCGCCGCGTCAAGGACCTGGGCGGCAAGTTCGACGTGGTGGTGCGCGACACCACGCAGCGCCTGGTGGACGATCCAGGACCGGCCCGGCAGTTCCAGCGCTTTCTCAAGGAGGGCGACTGGGACGTCCAGGAGAACACGGCGATGGTGCATCTCAAGGAAATCGCCGACCGCGCGGCGTTCTTCCGCAAGGAGAATGGCCGCTGGTTCCTCGAAAACCGCAACAAGTGAGGCGGGTACGGCAGCAGTATGGGCTGGTGTCCATGTGGTGGAATTGAGGCAAGTTCGCCCCGGTCGTCCCGAGTCCATTTCAGCAGGCCAGGTTGAATAAGTCGCGAGTGTCCAGGTAGGATGGAACGGGCGTCCACGACGAGGAATCAATCCATGGCCAAGCGAAAAGTCGACTCGATTCGGTGCCTGCGGGTGAAGAAGGGCGATAACCTGAAAACCATCTATGCCAAGGCACGGCGGGCGTTCACCGCCGCGGATTTGCAGAAGTACACCGAAATCGAAGAGGGCATCCCGGCGGGGCAAATCCTCGCTGAAATGGAAGCGACTCATCGGGAGGAGACCGAAAAGCGAAAGAAAAAGAAGAAGGCGTAGTCATGCCTGAGTCCCAGAGGCACGGCTCGCCCTAGGAAGTTCACGGTTCTGGTGCCATCGCCAAAACGCTTCGGCAGATTCAACTCCAAGCCACACGTGAAGGGCGCGGCGAGAAGGCGTTGGCCGCTTTTCGTCACATTTATCTGCGGCTCCAGCAGGATCCCAATGCTTTCGGCGAACCGCTCTATCGGTTGCCTGCCCTGCGCATGCAAGTACGTACCGTGGCCGTTCGCCCCCTGGTCGTCGATTTTGCCATCTGCGAAGACCGTCTAATCGTGTTTATCAAGGGGGTGATGCTGCTCGCGGAACAGGGAACTTGAAGCACCACGCCGCCCGAAACAACAGGAGGCGGCCCCCCGAAACCGCCGGACCAGCGGGTCGAACTGAGGGCACCGGTTATCGGCGTCGCGATAGACGAGTAGACTTTGCCAGATACACGCGGTTGCACGGCCTCGTCCCTTGTCCATGGCGATTGAATCCCGTGGTTTGGGCAAAGTTATGCGGACCCTTCCAGGGGAGTGCAGGTCGTGGGCCTCTTGCCCAGTCTCTCGGGACCGCTGTTCTTGCCCGCCAGGGTTAGGTTCCCAGGGTGCCCCCTTCCCCGGCGGCTTGGCCAACCTCCGAAGACGGCAACCCGTGCAGACAACGGGAAATCCATCGGATAATTCGTCCCCCGGCGTCCGGGTCGGCCGCTTCGGGGCGATTATTGCTGGAGAGGTGCCGATCCTTTGTTGGGCGAGCGGGCGCAGGAATGCAGCGTCGAGGAAAGGGCCCGCAACGGATCGACACTCCACCCAAAGGCCGATACGTCATGAGTCAATTGATTCTCCAATTCCATCCGCATGCCTTGCAGGACGAATCGTGTGCCTTTTGTGGTCAACCGACCCCGGCGCACGAGGGACCGCAGTTACTGCTGGCGAACAACCAGGACGTGGTCTGCCGCGACTGCGGCAAGAAGCACGCGCCGTCGCTGGTGGCCCTGCTCGACCTGGCCCATGCCGCCGAGCGCGTCGGCAAGATCGGCCGGCATACGGTGTGCCCGCCCCTGACGGCGCTGCTCGACCTGGCGCGGGCAGCGGAAAACTACAGCCACTCCACGAAGCCGCGCTGCCTGCGCCGCGTGGCGTAAGACGATCCCTTTACTAGCCCGAAGCGGTAGCGAGGAACTACTTCTCCCTTCGCATGCGCCGGTAAGTCATTGTAGTGTATCGTGTTGCGTCTTCACCCCTGAGCGCCTTGCACCAGGCGGCGGGATTCTGGACGTGGACGCCACTCCCGGCAGCTTGTCGAGCGCGCCGGCCACGTCGAAGACGTCCAGGTGCGTGTAATAGTCCATCGTCAGCGTGATGGTGGAGTGCCGGGCCAATACCTGCGCGACCTTCGGGTGAACACCGGCGGCGGCCAGCAATCGGCGGCATTTACGAGCGCATGGAGAGCCTGATTCTGGGTGCTTCCCGCGATCTGGCCTTCGACGGCCAGATGGGTCAGAAACTGCTCCACGTGCGGCGTGCCGAGATCGCCGGGATGGCGCTTGCTCTCCAAGAGGATAAATCGCCGCGCCCAATCGACGTAGGCTTGCCGCAGGGTGGCCACATAGCTCGGGTTCGCAGGGCATCGGCGACCTGATCGAGAAGCCGGGGCGGACGCTGCGGAGAGGGGATCGGAGCCGTCATGTATGGTATCCCCCCGGACGGCGGGACTCGCAGATACGTGAATTAGGGTAGTCGCGCGGGTGTGTCCAGCAAGAAAAGCAACTGACCAGCATTTGCAGAATCCGCGAACTCGCGAACTCGTGGCGCGTTCATGAGGATTGCTCCTTGCCGGTTTTTGTAGATAGAAATATAATCTCAGGTCAGAGTGACAAGAGTACAGTAGCAGAAAGTTCCTGGCTGCGCAACGTCGGTGCGGCTGCTAAATGACCGTGCGGGATTCAGCTGTACGGATCTTGCATCGCGGCAG
>JRHI01000435.1_pt1 | contig 45469 bp, 51 predicted proteins | sample 215371 | NCBI WGS metagenome assembly JRHI01 (sample SAMN02929681, study PRJNA255918) | sediment metagenome | biome: cave system; feature: Ice Cave; material: Sediment; isolation source: sediment from deep within a dark volcanic ice cave with no known source of... ... | reverse complement strand
GTCAGGACTCCCACCTCCGATCTCAAACGTCATGCCTGGCACACCTCCACTCGGCCTACGGCCTCGCTCAGTTCGACGAACGCGAAGTTGTCCTCCAAATCCCTACTCGTGTGCTTCTTCGTGGTAGCCATGAGATTCCTATTCGCTCAGGCCCACACAGATCCTCGGACACTCCCAGCCCGAGGCGGCGCATGATGTCGCCGACGGCGTTGTGGCCCACGAGAATGTCTCGCCCGTGGCGCAGCTCCGCGGTCACCCGCCCAGCTCCGTAGATCCCTCGGGACGCACGGTGCACCTGGGTGATCTCGCCGGCCAGCCACAACCGTCTGAGCGCGGTCGCTGACGGCGGCCGGTCCTTCCACGCGTAGAAGCCCGACTCGGACACGCCGAGGACCCTGCATGCGTGCCCAATGTTGATTCCCTGCCCGGTCAGAGACTCGATCACCGGGTAGAGGCTTTTGGGGCGAGGTCCTGATCGAGGAAGATCTCGTTGACCTTCCGCGACACCGCAAGCTCGGTCTCGAGCTCCCGGATCCGGCGCTTCGCCGCCGCGAGCTCCAACGCCTGATCCGTTGTCTGCCCGACGATCTCGCCGCGATCGATCTTGTCCTGGTTGACCCAGTTATAGATCGTCGTTTCGACCATCCCAAACGTCTCAGCGAGTTGCGCGACACGCGTTCCTGCACGGGCAAGCTCAACGACCTGACGACGCACTTCCACTGGGTACCGCGAGGGCATGACTTCCTCCTAGCCGACGCCAGGACTCCAAAGCCACGACTCTACGAAAACCGGGTTAGATCCGAATGTCCACCGAAACGGGGGAAGTCCACACCAACAAACGAGAGGGTCGCCGCCTGACCGACCTCACGCATCCGATCCACAACATTTGACAATTGCTCCCGGCACAACAACGACGACCGGACTGAAGATCTAAGCGCAGCTCGACGAGCAAGACTACCCCGCGGGCTTCGCCGTCACCGAAAAGCAGCTGACCACGGTCAGCATCGCCAGAGACGCGTTCCGTGGCGAGTGGAATTTTCGCGTCACCCCATCACTCACTAAGTCGTGAGCCCTTAGCGGTCTGGCCACGTCATCGCGACACCTAGTGTCCCGCGCCTGAGGTTCGTTGAAGAAGTCGTGCGAGGGTGCGCGAGAACCTCTGTCGGGTCATGCCTCGAATGCCACGTCCTGCTCGTAAGTCTGGCCGGTCAGCCGGCGGTACATGCCGACCGAAGCAATCGGCACTCGGTTGTAGCCGAACCCGGCGAGGATCGCGACAGGGTCGTCTTCGTCGGGGAAGTCGATGTCCATCTCGACTATGACGGTGCGGATAGCCTGTGCGCCCAGTAGCCCGAGTGCTCCGCGGAGCACTCCCAGCTCGTGTCCTTGGACGTCGATTTTCAGGATGTCAACTTGGCTGATCCCCTCCCGCGCGCAGTAGGCGTCGAGCGTCACGGTTCGAACTCTGTCCCCTCGGTCACTCAGCACTCCCGACCCCGAGTCTGCCAGCACATTCAGATAGGCTCCGTTCTCGTGGTCACTGACAGCCGCTTCCACCAGCGTGCTACGGTCACACGCGTTGAGGAGGCGGTTGCGCTGCCAGGATTCTATGTTCGGCCGGCTCGGCTCGAACGCGTGGATGCGGACATCCGGGCGTTGTGCGGCAACCGCAAAGGTGACGAGACCGACGTTCGCCCCGACGTCGAAGAAGAGCCCTTTCTGCGGGCACCGAGGTTTGATGTATCCCGTGAGCTCCGGGTGCCAGTCCCGCAAGAGGTAGGCCGTGAGCTGCATCTTGTCGCTGAGGTCGAGCGACATTCGGCTTCCGTTGCCCATCGCCTGATCGGCGAACGTGCCGCTCGGCCAGCGGTTCGCTCGCACGTAGCGGCTGGCGACCCGGAACTGCCCGCTCCCCCAAGGCAGCGCGCCAGCGAGCGCTGAGAATGCGCGTATCGCGGCGTGCTCGAGTTCCCGAGGCATCCATTGGGAGGATAGACGACCGCGGGCAGTCTCCACGACGCCCGTGGCGCCAGGCTCAGCGGCGTGCTGTCGCTGACGCCTCGTGACGGGATCAAACAGCCGGCGCCACGCCGACCCCTCGCGCGCTGCTCGAGCCAGGCGAATGAGCAACAGCAGTCAGGAGCTACCCATCGCCCAGCAGCTCCAGGATGAGCGCCGCGGCCGCTATGTCGGCCTCGCCTCGTTCGCCTTTGAGGATCACAGCCCCGGCGGCGGCTCGTCGCACGGCTTCGAGTGCCTCTTCAGGGCGCGACCTTGCAGGGACCGTGTGCTCAAGCACCTTGATGGCGCCAGCGGTCAGTGCAACCAGGGCGACTGGCAACGGGCGATCGCCGGCCCGGCCGCCCCGGGCTCTGCACCGTGTGATCCTCGGTGGAGGTAGTCCGCGCGGCGAATGGAGAGGGGCATTGCAAAGGGGTGCACGAGCCCGTCGGTCCCGAGGGCCGCGGACTCATCCGACCAGTACTCCGCCCCGGCTCGGACGAGGCGGCGACCAGCGTCGTCTTCCCCTGGGCGGCCTCGGGCTTCGGCTCAACGACACCAAGACGCGGATCGTGCATCTACGAGAACGCGGCCCGGGTTTGACTTCCTGGGCTTTCAGCATCGTTGGGTGCGTGGCCGCACGCCTCGCTCACGCCACTTGTGTTTCCCACTCGCTGGCCCTGCGACAGGGCGATGCAGCATGCCCGCGACCGAATACGAGAACTCACTCGTCGGCCCCGGCTGCAGCGTTACCGAACCGGCGCGGAAGGCCGCATCAGCCACCTGGAGCGACGCTACGGACTCAACCGCAGCCGCCTCAGGCCACCAAGGGCAGCAAATCACGACCGGCTGGGCGATCCTCGCCTACAACGCTGACACGCTAGCCATCCGGGCCGCCTGAGAAACTCGATCGGCTCCTTCGACAAGAGCATCACTCAGCCGGACCGAACGGCCGCGTCACCACGACGCGGCCGTTTCGCTGATCAAGAGTTATTCCGCGGCCAGTAGCTAGACTAGTTAGCATCACAGGCGCCGTTCCGACGGTCACGGCCCCTAGCCTGCTCCACCACCTGACGATACAAGTCTTCCATGCGCGCGGCCACCACGTTCGGATGGTAGGCGCCGATCGTTACAAGGCCGCCGGCGATCAGGCGCTCGCGCTGATGCGGATCCTCGGCCAGCCGACGGATCGCCTCGGCCAAGGCCTCCTGGTCGCCCATCGGGTAGAGCACGCCGTTGACGTCGTCGGTGATGATCTCGGCCGGGCCACCGGCCGCGGCCGCGACCACCGGGACCCGGGCGGCCATTCCTTCGAGGACCACTTGGCCGAACGGCTCGGGGATCACTGACGCGTGAACGAGCATGTCCATGCCGGCAAGCTCCGCCCAGATGTCCGAGCGGAAGCCACGGAACTCTACCCGTGGCCCGAGACCGAGCTCGTCGACCAGCTCGTGCAGCTGACGCTCGTAGTGGTGTTCGCCGAACATCGCCGATCCCACCAAGACGCACCGCGCCTCGTCACCTGCGGGGAACGCCTCGGCGAACGCTCGCAGCAGGAGATCCTGGCCCTTCCACGGAGCGCAGCGCCCGATCATTCCGACCGTCAGCGGTCGCGGCCCTTGCGGGGCCTCCACCTCGGGTGAGCTGATCGCCTCGGGAACCACAACATAGACGCTCACGGGATGCGTCGGCGGATTAAGGGTGTCCATCGTGGCCTCGGAGTTGGCGATCACCGCCGATGTCAACGTGCGCGTCATAAATTGCACGACGCGGACGGCGGCGCTCGGGAGGTAGTCGGGCGCGATCCGATCGCGCACGTGCCAGACCACCGGGACGCCCGCCAGCCGCCCCGCCAGCGAGCCGTAAACACCCGCCTTGAGGGAATTGGTATGCACGATGTCCGGCCGTAACCGGCGCAGGTGCACCGCCAACTGCAGGATGTAGCGGATGGTGTGCGCGACGGCGCTGAGCGGCACCGTCCACGGGGTCACGGTGTCCTTGCGCAGCCGCCGTGCACGTTCGCACATCGGACGCACCTCGACCGACAGGCCGGCCTGGACGAGCTCGTCGGCGAATGGCCCGTCTTCGGCAAGGATGAAATGCGGCTCGACGGCCGTGAGATGTGGGACGAGGCGCAACAGCGCGATCTCTCCGCCCGAGAGCTCGGCGACATGGTCCAGGTACACGACCCGTATGCGCCGCTCGCTCGTACTGGGCGCAACCGCCTCGCGGTGCAGTCGCCGGTGGCGCGCCGCTACGCCACGCCAGGAGTAGCCCTCAGCGAAGCGCCTTGTCGCCTCGCGCGTCGGGAGTCCGCCAACGCCGGCCGCCCGAGCGATCCGCGCCGCAAGGGCCGTCGGGTCCCCCGGCGGGACGATCAGCGAGCGGTCGAGCGCGCTGACCGCTTCGGGCAGCCCGCCGACCCGCGTCACGATGGTCGGCGTCCCGCATGCAGCCGCCTCGATCACCACCAGGCCGAAGCCCTCGAAGGATCGCGTCGGGACCACGCTGACGTCGGCCGCACGAAACAGGTCGATCAGCACCTCGTCCCCGACACGCCCAACCAGGCGCACACTGTCGCTGACCCCTGCCCGAACGATGTGCTCCGCGAGCTCGGCGCGGAGCGGACCGTCGCCGGCCACGATCAGCTGCGCGCCTGGCGGAAGCTCGGTAACCGCACGCGCCCAGGCATCAATCAGCACATCGAGGCCCATCCTCGGCACGAGCCGGCGCACGCACACGGCGAGGAACGGGGGGGAGCCGAACTCGGCGCGCGCGCGCTCGCGATCGCCCGGGGAGAACCGCTCCAGATCAACCCCGGGCGCCTCGACGCGAACTCGCCACGGAGACACGCCATAGCGCTCGACCAGGAGGCGGCGAAACGCCGAGCTCAAAACGACGACCCGGTCCGCGCGCCGGTAGACGATCCGCTCGAGTCCGCGACGCAGCGACAGGCGAACCGAAGACCTGTCGCCCTGGGCCACGTTTTCGTCAGCCCACGGGCCTTGGAAGTGCACTACGGCTGGGAGTCGGCGCACCCGCCCCGAGAGCAGGGGGAGGAGTCCGTAGAGCGCGAAGTGCGTGTCGAGGACCGCCGCGCCGCGCGCCGCGCGATGGGTGGCCGCGCTGAACGCGAGCAGGCGCACTGGGAGCGGCGTGTCGGCTCGGGACACGGCTACCACCCGGTCCGGGCGTCCACTTGCCGGACCGATGACTACGCCAGTCGCCTCGGGCTGGTGCTCGAGCAGGCCGCGAAAGTAGCGGTCGAGGCCACCGAGTTGGTCAGGGAACCAGCCCCTCCCGAGCATCAGAACCTGCGGGTGTCCCTCCGCCGGTGGTTGCGTGTCGGCGGRCACCTGACCAGAGCCTACGGGGCGCGGGAGCCCGCTGACTAGCCAAGCGGCGCTCTCACCGGCGATCTGCAGCCACCGGTTCGCTTGCCCCACTCAACACGCTCAGCAGTCCGCTTCTGAAGTTCTCCGGCGAGAACCGCTCGGCCGACGCGGCGATCGTCTCCGGGGGAGTCTGGAGTCGGTCGCACCGCTCGATCGCGTCCAGCACGTCATCGACCGAGTGCTCGCGAAAGAACACGCCCGTCCTGCCATCCTCGATCGTCTCGAGTACGCCGCCGCCGCCGAACGCCACGACCGGCTTGCCGGCCGCGTTCGCCTCGACCGGCGTGATCCCGAAGTCCTCACGGCCCGCAAGGCAGAAGGCGCGGCACGACTCCATCAGGCGCGTGATCTCGCCGTCGCCGAGTCCCGAGTGGAAGTCGACGGTCGGTCCTGCCCGCCTGCTCAGGTCATCGAGCGCCGGCCCGGTGCCGACCACGTCCAGGCCGATCCCCGCCCGTGTCGCGGCGTCGACGACCAGGTCGACGCGTTTATAGGGCAGCAGCCGCGAGACGACGAGCAGGCGGTCGCCGCGCGGGCTCGGTCGGAAGCGATGTACGTCGACCGGTGGGTAGACGACAGGCGCGTCGATTCCGTAGCGCTGCTTGATCCGCTGGCGGACCTCGTTGCTGATCGCGATGTAAAGATCCGCCCGCCTAGCGGCGTTTCGATCCCACTGGCGCATCACGCTGGCGACCGGGTTCAACGCCTGCTGCTGACGCGAGGCGCCCATGTGGTCAGCGCCATAGAGCCAGCGTGCCGGTGTGTAGCAGTACACCGCGTGAAGGCTCTCCCGCTCCGTTCGAACCCCGTGCGCCCAGCCGCTCGAGCTCGAGATCACCACATCGTGCTTCAGCCGCCCGAACGAACGAAACGCAGCCGGATACAGCGGAAAGAGGTTCCGAAAATCACGGTCGACGGGGAGGCGGTCGAGTGGTGACGTTCGCACCTCACGACCGGAGAACTCGGGGAACGTCGACTGCGGACGAAACAGCGATGTGTAGATCGGCGCCTGCGGCCAGATCGACGCCATCTCGAGCACGACCCGTTCGGCACCACCACGTTGATTCAGGTAGTCATGAACGATGGCCACCGAACCCAGGTCTCTATCCACTGACATAAAGGTACCCAATATTGCCGTGACCAAACGTGTGATCGACATGTCGTGCAACCATGGTTGGATGTGGCCACCGGGCGAGTCGCCGCCCGCACGCGATTTCGCAGCCGTATATGACGAGCACGTCTGGCGGGTCTACGGCTTCTTCGCCTACCGCCTGCACAGCCGCGGCGATGCCGAGGACCTCACTCAGCTCACGTTCGAGCGAGCCCTTCGCGCGTGGGGGCGCTACGACGCCGCGCGAGCGAGCGTTGGCACCTGGCTGCTCGTGATCGCCCGCAACCTCCTGATCGACCACTTCCGCGCGAACCGCGGCCCACGCGACTCCCCTCTGGGCGACCTCGATGCCGAGCACGCCTCGCTCGCCGCGCCCCCCGGCCAGCCACGGCTCGGCCTCGAGCCCGACCTCGAAGGTGCGCTGCTCGGGCTCGGAGATCGCGAGCGCGAAATCATCGCGCTGCGCTTCGGTGGTGACCTCAGCGGGCCTGAGATCGCCGAACTGATGGGATTGACCCTCACCAACGTCCAGCAGATCCTCTCCCGCGCGCTGCGGCGGATGCGCGCCAAGTTGGACCCCGCCGCTCAGCGATCGCTCGAGAACCGTGAACCGTAGCCGGCGCTACGCGCCACCGTGCCGGGTGTTCACGCGCCCAGTGGCCCCAGGCCGGCCGCGCTCGCCGCGCCCGCGAGGAGGAGCACCGAGCCGGCGCTCGCGTACCCGGCGATCAGCAGACCCAGCCGCGCCGGGCGCGTCCGGGAGATCGGACCGGCGAGCAGGTGGCGTCGCAGGTCGCCGCGGAAGGCGGCTGCCGGCACCGGACGCTCCCGCTCGAGGCGCTCGGCCAGCAGGATCAGGTCCTGCGCGGCGTCCGGCTCGAGGTCCTCGCGGATGTCACGGCGCCCGGTCATTGCGCTCCCAGAAGCGGCGATCGCGGGTTCAGGCGCTTGGCCGTGCGCAGCGCCGCCACGCCGGCCAGGGCATGGCCCTGGCGCGCCTCGATCCGGGCAAGGAGGAACCATGTCCGCCAGTTCGTCGGCTCGGCGGCGGTCGCCGCCCGCGCAGCGGCTGCGGCGCCTGACAGTGTTCCTGCCGCTTCGAGCACCAGCGCCTGCTGCATGCGCGGCGTCGCCGCGTACGGCTGCAGACGCTCGGCCGTCCGGGTGTCAGACAGAGCCGCGACGAGGTGGCCGCCGGCTGCCTCGCTCCGACTCGCCCCGGTCTCGAGCGCCCCGGCCATCGGCACCGCGACCGCCCCGATCCCGGCGATCGCGAGTAGGGCAAACGCGATTCGGGGGGCCGGGCCGCGGCGCGGTCGTTGCGAGCGGTGATCGACGACCCCGTCCGGCTCGCCCCCCTCGAGAATCACGGCGCCGAGCAGCATCGCCGTGCACGCGATCGCTCCCATCTGCCAGACCCACTCGAACGCCGCCGAGGTCATGAACGCTGCCAGGCCGCCGACCGCCGCCGCGATCCAGATCCGCGTCCCCAGCGGGGCGCGCACCGACCGTACGACCGCCGCCGCGAGCAGGAACGCGAGCAGGCCGCCGAGTAGCACCAGGCCCACGACTCCGGTCTCCGCGAGCGTCTCGAAGTAGAGCGTGTGGGCGTTTCGGATGAAGCCCGGTGCCGTCGCGTGGCGCGCCCACCAGAACTCGAACGTCCCTGGGCCGATCCCCTTCAGGGGGTCGGTCGCCTGCGCGTGGAGCGCCGACTGCCAGTACTGGTAGCGCCCGCCGCCGTTGACGCCCGCCAGGCGGCTGAATACTGTGTCTTCCCCGCCGACGGCGACCGTGCCCACAGGCGCCTTGAACTCCGCCCAGCGGGCGTTGGCCCATCCCGGCGCCCCGACCGCGATACCCACGACGCAGGCGACCGCCAGCGCCGCCAGTGCCCGCGCAACGAACGCCCGGCGCCCGGGCGCCAGCACCGCCGGGCGCTCGAGATGGCGGGCTGCCAGTCCCATCGCCATCGCCAGCAGCGCCACCCCGGCGCAGATGATCAGCGCCAGCCAGATCATCTGCGTTCCCTGGTGGATCGAGACCGCGCTCGCCACGCCGTCGCGCAGCGCGTGGCGCTGCGATGCGGCCCAGAGCAGGATCGCTGATCCGAGTCCCGCGAGGATCAGCGTTGCGGACGCGTCCAAGCGCCGCGGCGCGAACATCAAGAAAACGAGGATCCCCACGACCAGCGCCACTGCCCCGCCGCGCGAGATCGTCAGGTAGATGCACAGCGCCGAGATCGGCAGCGCGGCCGCTGCGAGCGCTCGGCCCGCGAGCGTCCGCGCTCCGAGGGCGACGCCGAGCAGCAGCGGTACCCCGATCGCGGCGAACCCGGCCAGCGCGTTCCAGTAGTTCAGCGGGTAGCTCAACTTGCGCACGCTCCCGACTCCGAGGAACTCGAGCTGCTGGTTGACCGGAAACCACTGCGGGTGAAGCCGGGAGAGCACCGCCAGCACGCTCACGAACCCGATCGCGCACGCGAGCCCGCCGATCGTCTGGCGCGCCACGGCGCGACCCTGGAGCGCGAGCGCCAGCACGAGCACCCCGAGGTAGGCAGCGACCCGTCCGAGCTCGATCACGCTTCGCTCGGCGCTCTCCGACCACGCGCTTGCCAGGCCCGTCCACACGGCGAAGGCGCCGAGCAGCCCGATCGCGACCCAGCCGGCGGCGCCGACGCGCGCCGGCAGGATCCCCGCGAGCGCGCCGAGCAGGACCATCCACCAGACCGCGATCCCGACCTGGCTGCGCACGATGATGTCGTAGCCGCCGTTGCTCAGCGCCAGGTAGGCGACCACGGCGAAGCCGAGCGTCCACGCCGCGAGTGCCGCTGTTAGGTGCTCACATGAACCGCGCGATCATCGTGCCCGTCCTGGCGCCCATCGCGTGGCCCGCCCTGGTGCAGGCGTGGCCCGCAGAGCAACGCTCCGCCCGGCAACTCGGCGATCGACCAGTAACGAACCTCGAGTGTCGTCAGCCGACTGGGCTCTGCGGCACCCGCTCGAGTCGACCTCGACGAAAGGGGTGGTGCTCGTGCGCTAATCGCCCCGCGCGAGCGGCGCGCCGGTCGCGAGCAGCGCGAGGTCGGCGTCGACCATCAGGCGGACGAGTTCCTCGAAGCTCGTCCGCGGACGCCAGCCCAGCTGGCGCTCGGCCTTCGCCGAGTTGCCGATTAGATCGTCGACCTCCGCCGGGCGCATGAAGCGCGGGTCCTGGCGGACGTACTCGTCGGGGTCGAGGCCGACGTGATCGAACGCGACCTCCAGCAGGGTGCGGACGCTGTGCGAGACACCCGTCGCGATCACGTAGTCCTCAGGCTCGGGCTGTTGGAGCATCAGCCACATCGCCTCGACGTAGTCCTTCGCGTAACCCCAGTCGCGCTTGGCCTCCAGGTTCCCCAGCGCGAGTTCGTTCGCGAGCCCGAGCTTGATCGCCGCCGCGGCGTGGGTCACCTTGCGGGTCACGAACTCGAGGCCGCGCCGTGGGCTTTCGTGGTTGAAGAGGATGCCTGAGCACGCGTAGAGGTCGTAGCTCTCGCGGTAGTTGACGGTGATGAAGTGCCCGTAGGCCTTTGCCACACCGTAGGGCGAGCGCGGGTAGAACGGGGTCGACTCGCTCTGGGGCACCTCTAGCACCTTGCCGAACATCTCTGAGGAAGACGCCTGATAGAGGCGGGCCTCCGGCGTCACCTCGCGCATCGCTTCGAGCATCCGTGTGACGCCCGTCCCGGTGAACTCGGCTGTCAGCACCGGTTGGGTCCACGACGCCGCCACGAACGACATCGCCGCCAGGTTGTAGATCTCGACCGGCTTGGAGTCGCGCAGCACATCGGTCAAGGAGCGCTGGTCGAGCAGGTCGCCCGAGTGCAGCTCGATCTCGTCGCGGATGTGGACGAGGCGCTCGAACGTCTCGGTCGACGTCCGCCGGACCATGCCGTGGACCTCGTAGCCCTTCTCGAGCAGCAACTCGGCGAGATAGGAGCCGTCCTGCCCCGTGATCCCGGTGATCAGGGCGCGACCGGCGCTCATCGTCCGGCTCCGACGGCGAGCTGCGCCCGCCACCAGTCGAGTGTGTCGCGCAGCGTCTGCTCGAGTGGGATCTCCGGCTGCCATCCCGTCGCGTCGGTCAGCTTGTCGTGGGATCCGCGGACGTCCATCACCTCGTGCTTTCGTATGCGATTCGGGTCGGTCTGCTGATCGACCGCCAGCGTCGTCTGCGCGCCGAGCAGCCCGAGGATATCCGCGATCGGCGTCGAGGTTCCAGAGCACACGTTGTAGATGCCGGGGGAGGCGAGCTCCGACGCGAGCCAGTAGGCGCGCACGACGTCGCGCACGTCGGTGAAGTCGCGGCGCGGGCGCAGGGCGCCGGTCGTCAGGTTCACGCTGTCGGCGCCGGCTGCCTCCGCCGCCGCGATCTGGCGAGCGAACGACGCGACGACATAGCTGTCCTGCTGTCCCGGGCCGCAGTGGTTGAAGGCGCGCATGCACACCACCGCGAGGCCGTGGGTGTCGGCGTAGAAGCCGGCTAGCAGATCGACCGCAGCTTTACTTACAGCGTAAGGATTTTGTGGACGCAGAAGCTCCTGCTCGGTGATCGGCAAACGCTGCGGCGGCACAGGCCCGTAGACCTCGCCGGAGCAGCTGATCACGACGCGTGCGTCGGGTGCCTCTTGTCTTACAGCCTCGAGCAGGTTCAGCGACGTGTTGAGGTTGCCGGCGATCGTCACGCTCGGATCAGTCCACGAAATATCGACCGACGCCTCACCGGCGAGGTGGAACACCCGCTCCGGGCGGATCTCGCGGATGGTGCGCCTGACCGCCGCGGGCTCGAGCAGATCGGCTAACGCGAGGTCAGCAAGCTGGCACCGAAGCCCTGCGTCGACGGGTGCTCGCGCGAGACCGAACACGTCCGCTCCGTTGGCCCGGCACAGAGCCGCGAGATGCCGCCCGACGAAGCCCGAGACACCTGTGATCAGGACGCGCAATCGGCCAACGCCACGGGTTTGGGCGCAGCTCCGCCTGGTGCCTTCGCGTGGAACGTCGCGCTCGGCCGTTCGGTCGCCATCGGCGCAAACCCTACGCGCATCGGACAATCGACGCGGTGGTGGTTTGCCGAGTCGATTCGGCTGATATCTTGCAGGTGGCTGATCGTTCCAATTCGGTTGGTGGCCGCTCCAGACCTCGGTGGCGTCGGTAATCCCACGCGCTCTGGAGCTTCGATGCAACGTACCCTGAGGTTTAGCCCCCCGGAAGTGTGGGGTATGCCTGAGGTAACGCGCCAGCATGCCCTCTTCGCGTCGGGCGTGCTCGCCATACCCCGCCTGACGGACGGCGAGCAACGGAGGTCGGTAGTTGTCGTCCCAGCCAGATGACCCGGGAAGCGGAAGGCCCCGCAGCGCACCGAGTGCTTGGCCTACCAGCGAGAGGTCCGCACGCCATCACGCGGAGCCGATCGGCCGCGGCGCGCCGACTCGAGCCCCGGTCTTCCGGCGCTCGCTGCTCAACTCGACCGACGGGACGATCTCCGAAGGGACGACCGACCGCGACATCAGATTTCGCGAGGCCGCGTTCCGGCGCGGGCTGGCAGTGGCAGACCTTCTCGCGGCGGCGATCGCGCTCTTTCTCTGCGTGAACCTGCTCGGCGACGACTCGCTGAAGCCGATCGCCCTGCTTGCGCTGCCGCTGATCCTCGTGGCGGGCAAGGCGCATGGCCTCTACGACCGGGACGAGCTGGTCATCAACAAGACCACGATGGACCAGGCGCCGGCACTCTTCCAGTGCGCGACCCTCTATGCCCTGTTGGTCGTCCTGCTGCAGGGCACGTTCATTCACGGGTCGCTCGGTGCGGTCCAGGTCATCGTTCTCTGGGTCACGCTGTTTCTCGCGGCCGTGCTGGCGCGCCGGTTCGCGCGCTTTCTGGCGCGGTCGCTAAGTCCGATAGAACGCTGCCTGTTCGTCGGTAGCGACGAGTCGTTCGAGCGACTCGCTTCGAAGCTCCCGGCCGGCGGTCGGCGTGCGACGCTCGTCGGGCGGATGTCGTTGGGCCCGTGCTGCCCTGGCGAGCTGGCGGACTTCGATGCGAGCCGGCTCCGTCGGCTGATCGGGGAGCTCGAGGTTCACCGCGTGATCATCGAGCCGTTGGAGGAGCTGCCGCAGACGACGCTTGACTTCGTCCGCGAGGCTAAGGCGACCGGCGTGCGCGTGAGCCTGCTCCCGCGCATCCTCGAGGTCGTCGGCTCGACGATCGAGGTCGACGACGTCAACGGGCTGACGCTCCTCGGCGTGCGCCGCTTCGGCCTGTCGCGATCCTCAAAAATGATCAAGCGCAGCTTCGACGCGCTCGCCAGCGGACTCGGGCTCGTCGTGCTCTCGCCATTCCTGCTCCTCGTGACGCTGGCGATTCGGTTGGACACGCCCGGTCCCGTCATCTTCCGCCAGGCGCGCGTCGGACGCGACGGTCGTTCGTTTGAGATGTGGAAATTCCGCACGATGATCGACGGCGCCGACGAGCTCAGGTCAGAGCTGCGCCACCAAAGCGAGTCAGGAACCGGGCTGTTCAAGATCAGCGAAGACCCCCGCGTAACGCGCGTCGGGCGCTGGTTGCGCCGGGCCTCCCTCGATGAGCTGCCCCAACTCATCCAGGTCCTGCGCGGCCAGATGAGCCTCGTCGGACCGCGTCCGCTGCTGGCCGACGAGGACGAGCAGATCACCGGTAAGGACCGGCGGCGGCTCGAGTTGACCCCGGGCATGACCGGCCACTGGCAGATCCAGGGCTCGCGCGTGGCGTTGGCGGAGATGGTAAAGCTCGACTATCTCTACGTCACCGGCTGGTCGCTCTGGTTCGACATCAAGATCCTGCTGCGCACGGTTCCCTACGTGCTCGCCCGGCGCGGCATGTGAGCCAGCGCGGGTGCCCTGCCCGGTAAGGAGCGTCGAGTTCGGGGAAACGCTCCGCGCCGCCCGCACGGAGCGTTTCGCGGATCCAGGCACGTTCCGGTCGGGGTCGCAGCGCGGACCCGGCGAGGAACTCAGGCTCGCCCTTGAGCGGGACGCCGGCAATCTCCAGCTGACGGCGAGGGCTCGAAGAGAACTCGACGGCGCGGTGAGATATCGTCCTGGGCGCCGGCAGGGCGAGGCGGTCGCCGCATTGTGGCGTAGTCGAGGCGGGTGGCGAGCTTTAGCGAGCCGCAGCCTCAGCTGGTTGCCGCCCCGGTCGGAATAGGCGCCCCAGCCGGGATCACCTTGCGCATTCGTGACTACCACGGCCCATTGGGTTTGCTCCTCAGCTCTTGGACGGTGTGCAGCCCCCGGCCGGTGTCGAGGCGGAGACGCTCGGCTGCGCGCATGCCTATGCTGCCGAACACCAATGATGCCGCACCGGTTGAGAACAGGGATGCTGCTTCGGGGCCTGGCCAAGGCCGTGGCCGTGGCCGTGGCGGTCGGCGTAGCTGGGCTGGCCCTCGGGATCGGCCTTGGGAAGCTGTCTGGTGGCGGCGATCCGGGGCGGCCGGCAATCGGAAGGGGCACGACCGTCGAGACGCGGACCACACATGCGCCCACTACGACGCCTCGGATTACACATGGCGACTTGAGTCAAGTCCGCGTACGCGCCCTCTCCGCGGTGTTGAGCCCAGCCGCGACGCCTGCCGGTCGCCAGCGCCGGCGAGCACGTCTCACGGTCCGGGTTGAAGCCCGGAATGGCGGGAAATCGTTCGTCTCGCCTGACCGTCCCGCGGTGGTCGTTGGGTCGGTGACGGTGACGACGGATCCGCGCGCCGACGCGCCCGGCAAGCGACTCGATCGGCTCGCGGCCGGGGCGAAGGTGGATGTAGCGCTGGAGTTCGAAGTCGCCGGGGCCGTAACGCGGCAGTTGAGCACGCAACGTCGCGCGACGGTACTCGTCGCCGGCCATCAACTGAGCATCCCGGTAACGATCGGTCCACCTGCGACGTCGGGGGGCAAACCAGCGCAATGACAACGGATCGCGATCCCCAGTACTGGCAGGGCCGTAAGGTCGTCGTGACCGGTGGAGCGGGCTTTGTCGGCACCCCGTTGGTTCGGAAGTTGAACGAGCTGGGGGCCGACGTCCGCGTCATTCGGTCCGCGGAGTACGACCTGCGCGATGCCGCGGCGGCGCGCGCGGCGCTCAGCGGCGGTGAGGTCGTGATTCATCTCGCGGCCACCGTCGGGGGGATCGGCTTCAATCGCCGCAATCCCGGGATCTTGGCCTACGACAACCTGCTCATGACGGCCAATATCTTCGAGCAGTGTCGTCTGGCCGGTGTCGACAAGCTGATCGCGGCCTGCACGGTCTGCGCATATCCGAAATTCACGCCGGTGCCGTTCTCCGAGAAGGACATCTGGAACGGATATCCGGAGGAGACGAACGCCCCGTACGGATTAGCGAAGAAGATGATGCTCGTCTTGTCGGATGCGTACCGCCAGCAGTACGGCTTCAACTCGTGCGTGCCGCTAGTCGTCAACCTTTACGGGCCGAACGACAACTTCGATCTCGAGGACTCGCATGTGGTCCCGGCGATGATCCGCAAGTTCGTCGACGCGCGCAACAGCGGGGCGGAGCGGGTGGTGCTGTGGGGAACCGGCACGGCGTCGCGCGAGTTCCTCTACGTGGATGATGCCGCTCGTGCGCTGGTTCTGATGGCCGAGCTGCTCGAAACGTCGGAGCCGGTGAACGTCGGCTCCGGACTCGAAACGCGCATCAGCGATCTGGCCTGCTCAATCGCGCAAATCGTCGGATACACCGGCGAGACCATCTGGGACACGTCGAAACCTGACGGGCAGCCGGTCCGCGTTCTCGACGTCTCGCGCGCTCGGGACCTGGTCGGGTTCAAAGCCGAGGTCGACCTTGATGAGGGCCTGAGGCGCACGGTGGCCGAGTTCGAGACGGTGTACGAGCAGTCGGCAAAGACGCAAGCTGGTTGATCGTGGGCCATCGCATGTTCGACAAGCCACGGTTCCGGCGCGCGGCTTCCCTGTCACCGTCGCTGCGGTCGCGCCACGGTGGACAGAACGTCGTCGAAGCGCGCCGCGAAGGCGTTCATAGTGAAGTTCTCTCGAGCGTAGAGCGCCGCCGCGCGACCTCGGCGCGCGACTTCATCGGGTCGGCCTGCGAGGTCTACGACCATACGAGGAAAGGCCTCCGGTTTGCTGCTGTCGACCACCCAGCCGGCTTGCGACTCCTGCACAATCCGCGCCGCCTCGCCCCGCGGATCAACGGCGGCGAGAATCGGAAGCCCATACGCCATGAGGTTCATCAACTTTGACGGGATGTTGAATTCGGCTCCGGCGTACTGCTGGCTGACGACGCCGATGGTGGATCGTTCCAGCTCCATCTCGAGGCGGTCGTCATCGACTAGTCCGGGCATCTCAACGCGACTCGTGCGAATCTCAGCGCGAACCTCCTGAGCCGCGACGCCGTCTCCGATGATGATGAATCTGGCCTGGGTGTCGGCGATACGGGGATCCCGCTCGAAGGCGCGCACCAGTGGAGCCAGGCCTTGGGACCGTCCAATGTTGCCCATCGTCAGAAGGCGTAGCGTCGACGAGCGCTTGCCGCTGATTCCGCGCCCTCGTCGGGGAATGCGCGTCGCCGGGTACGAGATCACGCGGATCTTGCTCGCGGGGACCCCCTTTTCCGCCAAGTTGTTCGCGAACGACGGAGAGGGCACCACTATGTGGCTGGCAGCGGCGTACGCGGCTCGCTCGAGGCGTCGGGCACTTCGGAGCAGCATCCCGTCACTGACAAGACCTGTCGCGGTTGCAAGGTCGGGCAGGATGTCGTGGAGCCAGAGGAGCCAGGGCAATCGGCGCAGCCGGGTGTTGAGGATGGCGGGGAGCAGGGCCGGAAAGGAAGGCGATCCGGCTACGAGTACGTCGGGCGTGCCGAGAAACGGCAGCGCCGCCATCTGCGCCGCCATGAACGTCAGCTCCTGCCGATATCGTTCGGCCGCGGTCGCTCGTCCGACCCAGAGGGGGAGCCGCAGAATGCGGATGTCATCTCGCGTCTCGCGGTAGGGGAGGAAGCGCCGTCCCCACATCGGCGCCGGGTAATGCGGGTGGGCGGCGACGACCGCGACATCGTGCCCGAGATCGCGCAGCCCGGCTGCCAAGCACCTGCTTACAGGACCGATGCCCGTCGGCTCGGGATCGTAGTTATAGCTCCAGAGTTGCACGCGCACGTCGCGTGATGCTAGAGGTTGGCCTCCTTGCCCCAGACGCACCGTCGACGTCGGAGGGCGCCTCGCGCGGCCCGGGCCGGCCCTCGTGGCCGATCGCCGCCGCCGAGCAAATCCTCCTGTTCACTCGATTCCCGCTACGTCAGGAAACTGGGTGGCGAGCCCGGCGGCGGGCGGCTCAGGCCGTATCTGTCTCGGCGATCGGCGTACCCCGACCACGACAACCGACAGACTGGCCACCGAGGCGATCGCGAGTGCGATCGCAACGCCGTCCAGGCCCAGGAGCGGCGCCAATATGGCGATCGAAGGGATCAAGACCGCCCACGACACGATCTCCGCAGCTGTCCCCACGAGTGGTCGATCCGCCCCACGTGCAGCGTCGCTCAACACCCGGCGCGCTCCAAGGAAGAAGGCGGCGATCAGGAGCAACCGCGCCGGGCCGACCGCCGCCGAGAAACTCGAACCGAAGAAAAATTCAATTAGGCCACCGACAGCAACTTCGAGGACCCCGGCGATCGCGCCTGCCGCGACGACGCCGATCGCCGTGAAGCGCCACATCGCGCGGACAGCGTCCCCCGGATCGCGGCGCCCGGCGACGTTCGGGTAGGCGACCAGCCCGATGCTCTGTGTCACAAAGCGGGAGAGGTTCATAAACGAGCCTGCGACCACGTACAGCCCGAGCGCGCGAGTCGACAACATGAGTCCGACTGCGGCCTGGTCGATGCCGACGCCGTCGCTCGGCGATACGGATCCGAGCAGGCTCCGTGCCCCGAACTTGACGAGCCGCCCGGTCGGTGGCAGCGAGCGCCCAGCTCCTTTCGGCGGCCCAGCACCACGCACCGCTAGAACGAGCGTTACCACGCCGAGTATCAGCCAGGTCGCCGTGTAGGACGCCACGAGCAGCGGCAAGGTACCGACCCCGGCCAAGAAGATGGCGAGCGCCACAGCCGCGTTGACGATCACCGGAGCGACGCGCAGAACGTTGAACTCCCGGTAACGCTGCTGGCCTTGCATCACCGCAAGCCCGTACACCAGCGCGAAGAATGCCGGCACCAAAAGGATCGTGAAGACGGCTGCGATTTGCACGTCGGGGCCACGCTCGCCCATGATGGAGACGAGGATCACGCCGTGAAGCAGCGTCAGAAGGATCGTCTGGATACCGATGAAGCGCGACAGTCTCCGCAGAAGCGGCCGCGCGATGGTTGGTTCGCGGGCGATCTCGAACGTGGCCGCCACCGGCAGTCCGAGGCCGCCGAACTGTCCAAGAATGAGAGGCAACACTGTCAACAGCGCGAAGTTGCCACGACTTTCAACGCCGAGCATCCGTGCCAAAACCGTGCCACTGACGATGACGGCGGCTTGCCCGTAGATCCCGCTCAGCACGCTCGTCATCAGCGCCCGACGTACCGGGTTGGCGGCAGCTACCGGCATGTCTTACCCGTACGCACGCTTCCTGAACGACGCCCGACTTCGTGCCAGCCCGAAGTCCACTTGAGCGCCGGCTCGGCACAGGCGTTCACCGTGCTAACGCCGCGCTGGATCGTAGTACGCGGCGGTGTCTGGCAGGCGTACGCCTGTCGGTCGGGCGGGTACACCAGAATAGACTTGCTGCGGTTCGGTGAATGCCGACCTTAGCGTCGACCCAGCCCCCAACATGGACCGATCCGGAAGCACGGCACCCCCTAGCAACACCGAGCCGGTTCCGATCATGCAGAAGTCGCCGATTATGATCGGCTTCGTCGATTGGCGAGACTCGCGTATGTCGATCTGGTGCGTTATCACTTGGGTGCGGTATCCCACCAGACCCGAGTACTCTCCGATTTGCACCGTGTTCGAACAATCCAGGAGATGACGGTTGGTGAGGCCTCCGCCGGCACCGATTAGCAACTCTGGGCGCCGGTTGGGTTCGTGGCTGAGAACTCCGGCTCCCTTGGGGATTGCGGAGATCCAGTTGGCGCGTCCGATGCCGGCACCGCGGCCCATTTCGAGCCGGTCAAGGTCCCGAATCAGGTTCAGGTCGCCGATCCGCGCCGCGGGCCCCATCTCTAGCGAGTCCACGAATATGAGGCTCCATCCGACCCGAGCGGTAGAGTGGATGCGATAGCCGAGCACGCGCTGAAGTAGCCGACGACGGAGCCACCACGGCAGCACCAGCAGCACCGCTTGAAAGAGCAGCCGTCCCATCGCCGGACCATATCGAAGGGCGCTGCGCCGGCCTTCATGATGTCCACCAAGGCGCCTGGCCCGCGAGTCGGTCCGTGACTGGTCGGCTGTCGAGAGGGCGGAGCGACCGGTCGACCTCGCGTAGGGATCACTCGGGCCCTGAGGTCGGGCTTGGGATCGGCGGGCATGCGCGCGGTCAAGCACAGCCCGCTGCGCCGCTCCGGGGCTCCGGGGCTCCGCCACCAGAGCAGATCTGCGCTAATCTCCGCCCCAATGATCGACGCCATGATGCCCTTCGCGACGAGCGCGCCGCGATCCACCTGATCCCGCTTTGCCGAACGCAGAAGGCCGCACAGCTGACCGCGCGGGTGGCGCGATGACCTCATCCGAGCATTACCGGGACCGTCCCGACGACACTCAGGTTTCGGCGATCCGCGAGTACCTCGAGATCGCAGTCCGTCGACGTTGGGTCATCTTTATCTCCGTCGTCGCAATCGCTGGATGCTCGATTGGTCTGTCTCTCCAACAAGGGAAACTGTTCACGGCGTCTTCGAGCGTCCTGCTCTCGCAGCAGAATCTCGCGGCGAGTCTTGCCGGCACACCGAATCAGGCGGGGCAGGCGATCGACGCTAACCGATTTGCTCAAACACAGGCGGATTTGGCCCGCTCACCCGAGGTCGCGCGCCGCACGTTGGTAGCCGCTGGATTGACCGATCGGACTCCCAGCTCGTTCATCGCCCACTCTACGGTGACCCCGGGGGCGAATTCGGATCTCCTGAGCTTCAGTGCTACCGACCCGGTGCCAAGCCGCGCGGCTGCCCTCGCAACTGAGTACGCAAAGCAGTACACGGCCTATCGCCAGGGACTCGACACCGCGCCGATCGCGCGCGCCAAACGCGGCATCGAAGCGCGGCTCAAGGCGCTCGGTTCACGGAATCCGACGCTGAGCAACGATCTCGTATCGAAGGAACAGCAGCTGGACACGCTCCAAGCGCTACAGACATCCAACGCCTTCGTTGTCCGCGAAGCGGGCATGCCCAAACAGGTCCAGCCTAGAACCGCCCGTAACGTGATCGGCGGGTTCATCTTGGGGTGGATCGTAGGTATCGGCCTGGCGTTCCTCTGGGAGGCGCTCGATACGCGCATACGCAAATCGGAGGACGTCGAGAGTGTCCTCGGACTTACCCTGCTGGCGCGAATACCTGAACCCCCAAAGAACCTCAAGCCTGACCAGCGCGTCTTGATGCTGAATGCGCCGGGCTCAGTCGCCGCGGAGGCCTTCCGTGTCCTTCGGACGCACTTGGCGTTTGTCAACCTTGAGCACGCGGCGAAGGTCATTATGGTCACGAGCTCGGTTCACTCCGAGGGCAAGTCGACGACGATTGCGAACCTCGCGGTTGCCGAGGCTCGTTCGGGACTGGATGTCATCCTCGTGGACTTAGATCTGCGCCGACCCGCGATCCACGCGTTCTTCGGTCTGCCCAGTCGCCCGGGCGTGACAGATGTTGCGCTGGGGGAGGTGTCGCTCGCGCAGGCGCTCATGGCGGTCGACCTAGAGCCGACCGCGGCAGACGGGGCGGCGTCCGACGTGGTCGGAGGCGGACGTTTGCGTGTGTTGCCATGCGGATTTCATGCCCCGAACCCCGGCGAGTTCATTTCCGGGGCGAAAGTCGGGGAGCTCTTACGCGACCTCCGCTCGCACGCGGATCTTGTGCTTGTTGACGCACCGCCGGCCCTTGACGTGGGGGACGCAATGTCTCTAAGTCTGCAAACTGATGCGATGTTCGTGCTCGCGCGCCTGACTACTGTCCGGCGGCCGATGGTCCGAGAGCTTCGTCGCGTGCTCGACGGGTCCCCGACACCAAAGCTCGGATTCGTGCTCACGGGGAGCCAAGTGGAAAACGGCTACGGCTACGGTTATGGCTACGGCTACGGCTACTCGTCCTCCCCCGGGAACGAGGCTGCCGATGCATCAAAGGCGAGCCAACGCGCCTGAGCTCGAGAGGCGTGCGATCTAGATGCCGCGGGCTCAGTCGGGGCGTCGGTCGGTTGATCCGCCTGCTGTCGATCTTTCACCGGGCGACCCGCTCGTCTGACTCTGCGGGAAGTCTGAGCAAACGCGTAGGGTCGCGGTCTTACGCTGTTCCAGCGGTGGCGTCCGCGGACTCCGAGTGACAACTCTGTCCCGCGAAGAGAGGTCGCGTCGAGCATCGCCGATGCTCCCAGTCGGGCTTGCCGCCATCCTCGCGCTCCCGATCTTGGCCTACCTCACTGCGCCCGAGGGCTCCAGCGGCGTGACGACGCTCGCTACGGTCGTCGCGGCGCTCGCGTTGATCCCATTTGCAGTCGCTTGGCTTCGCGGGGCATTAGATCCTGGAGAGCCAATATTCGGCGTGGCAATCATCTATTTCCTGCTGTTCTCCGGTCGGGCGCTGTACATTCAGGCCGATCCGATCGCGTTGAGCAACTTCAGCGCTCACCCATACGGCGACGCGCTGCAAACTGCATTGGTGCTGGCCGTCGCCGGCTTCATTCTTCTTCTCGCCGGCTACTACGCGCCGTTTGGAGGCGCGATCGCGGCACGCTTGCCGCAGCTCGCAGGTGTGTTCTCGACTACCGGTACAAAGGCTAGAGTGTTCGTGTTGCTCGCGATCGGAGTGGGCACCCAACTAGTGCTCACGTTGGCGTACGGACAAACCTTCTTCGCGGAGGGTCAAGGTGTAAACCGGAATAACGAGAACTTTCTGCTTCAGCTCGGGTACTTCAGTAACTACGGGCTCGCGGTGGCCGCCATCGCCGCCGCGAATGCGAGAGCCGCCGGTCGAGGCGGGTTCTGGCGCAATCCCTTCTTGCTCGCAGGCTGCGCGGCCGCCGTCGTCGTAGGGCTCCTATACAGTCAGAAAAGCAACGTCATCAGCGCAGCCGTCATCGTGTCCTTGGTCTACAACTATCGAGTCCGGCGGATCCCACTTCGGTTGGCCGTGGGTGTGGCCTTCGTCGTGCTGTTCTTGGTGTTTCCGCTCATCTCGACGCAGCGTGCCCTCCGCGAGGAGGGCTACTTGAGCGGCTCCAGCGCGACATCTGATCGGCTCACGTCCGGCGCAGGAGGCGTCGTGGCCAGCTTTGTCGCAGACCCTACGCAATTTGCGCGCGAGGCATATGGCTCTCTCATCGCACGTGAAAATGGGGTTGACTCGCTGGCGCTAATTATCAAATATACCCCCGTCCTGGGCCAATACAAAAGCCCGGCACAGTTCCTACAAATCCCAGCGATGGCGTATATCCCCCGATTCGCATGGCCGGGCAAGCCAGTGCTGTCTGGCACCGAATTTGGTGAAAAATATCTGGGCTATTTCGGGCCAGCCAGTATCTCAATCACTAACTTTGGCGACTTCTACATTCACGGCGGCCTCTGGGTGCTCTTGTGCGGCGCGTTCGTCCTCGGCCTGTTCTATCGGATCCTTTATGCGTGGCTTGTGCGGGATGGCCGGCTCACCGACAGCGCGCTGTTGCTCTACGTCGTGTTTGCCACGACCATTTTTGAGACGGTGGACGCCAACGTCGTTACGACCTACGCGCAGCTTGCAAAATCACTCCCAATCGTGTTGCTAGTTGCGCAATTCGTGTGCGCGGGCAACGGTCGCCTCTTGAAGCGCGCGCCTCGGGTGTGAAGAGGGCTGCAATTCGACCGCGCGTGACGCTTCTCCAGGCAGAGCGGTCGCGTAGTGGGCCGTCGATGGAGCGTTTTGCGTCGGGTCTTGCACGATCGCTCGGAGATCCCGTGGGGGCTCGGTCGTTTGACGTGAGCCTGTTGCGCCTCGGTTCCGTGCGACTACCTCCGGCCATACGGCCATTTCTGGGCTACCCGATCGAGGCGACGCGCGTATCGGCCGACATTCTGCACGTCGTCGATCATGCGTTCGCGCATGCTGCGGCCCTTACGACGCGGCGCACTATCGTCACTTGTCATGACTTGATGTCTCTGAGAGCGAGCACGGGCGATGCGGGCTACGAGGTTCGGCGCCAAACGCTGCTCCGGTTCCGCTTCAGCGTCGGGTACCTGCGTAAGGTGGCGCATGTCGTGTGCGACAGCCGCGCTACGCAGCGTGACGTCGTCGGGCTCCTGGACGTTCCTAAGGAATCCACGAGAGTGATCGCGCCGGGGGTCGGCGCGACGTTTGCTCCCCTTGGGCCCGAGATGCGGGACCGAGGACGCGGCGAACTGCTCGCGGGACATCGCCAGATTGTCTTGGCCGTTGACAGTGGTGCGCCCTACAAGCGGTTCGACCGGACGCTGCAGGTGGTCGGGCGCCTGTACGCCGGGGGTGCGGACGTACGCCTGATACGGGTCGGGCCGCAATTGAGCGCGTCCCACCGCGCCCTCGCGGATCGACTCGGGATCCTCGATCGCGTGTGGGTCCCAGGGTGGATCGATGACGCGGGGCTCCGCCGCTTGTATGCGTGCGCCCATGTGCTGTTATTTCCCTCGAGTTGGGAGGGTTTCGGGTGGCCGGTGCTGGAGGCGATGGCCTGTGGGACTCCGGTCGTAACGTCGCGTGCGCCGGCAGTGCTCGAACTCGTCGAGGGCATGAACCTCGACGCCGACGCTGGGGACATAGAGCGCCTTGCGACGCTCGTCGAGCACGTGCTCATGAACGAGGCCACGCGCGACCAGGCGTGCGAGGAAGGCTTGCGGCGCGCGGCCAGATACACGTGGGCCCGGACGGCTGACGCTTATGCAAGGCTCTACGAGGAGGTACTTGCGGCCGCGAGCTAGCCTGGACGTTTTGCGCTCAGCGGTGACACTTGGTTGTGGCGGGGAGCCGCGACGTGGCCCACGATCGAGCCGCGCTCAACGCTTCTCTACGATCCTGGGGTCCAAGCGACGGCCACGAGGTTTTGCGTAAAGGGGCCTCCCGCCATGCCGGTCTCAATCAGAAGATAACCTTGCAACATTAACTCAATACCCTTCCACAGCACCAGCCGCAGGGCGCTCTTGAGCCCGTGAACCACTGGCACGACGGGGTAAACGCGAACGTCCGCGTATCCGGCTGCGAGGCACGCTTGGCAGATGCTGCTTGAAGTAAACGAAAGTCCATGAGTAAGATCTCCGTAGCGAAGTCTCCCGCTAAACGGACTGCCAGCATTCGGAGACCGCAGGACGAGAACCCCGCCTGGGCGGAGCGCGGTTGAGATGCTCTCAAGCACGTGCACTACTTGATCTGGATCGAAGTGTTCTAGCACGTCTACGGCGGTGATCGCATCGAACATGGCCGCGTGGCGTCCGAGATATGCGACAAGATCCTCGCATACGATGTCTCCGAGGCCGCGACCGCGTGCGATTGCTACCTGCTCAGGGCTAACGTCTACACCCACCAGTTCGGTGTAGCCGAGTTGCCGGGCGAGCTCGAGCATGGAGCCGTTGCCGCAACCCACATCAAGGATGCGCGCGTTCCGTATCTTAGGTAGTCGCCGCAGTACGTCGTGTGCCAGGGCGTAGCGCGATCGCTGGCGGTCTGGAGAATCCATCCCCGTGGAGACGTAGGCTCGATACAGGGGCGCCCGATAGGCGCGTCGCTGATTCATAGTCGGTTTGCGCTTGGCATTCTCAAACGGCGCAGGGGGGCTCCGCGAGCAAGGCGGCTTCGGTCAAAAGTGTATGGGGCTGCCGCCGGGTCGGTCGGTCGCGGCCGGTCGGGCGCGCGGCGAGCGCGCGGCCATCGTATAGGACAGTCGACCCGTGCTTGGAAAGATGCCCCGACGGCGGCACAAGAAGGTACTTGCGGTCGCGGTGATCCCGGCGGGGAGCTAACTGGTGATCCCGGCAGGTAGCAGGAGGAGGTCGGTGTGGGTCCGCCCGGAATGGCGCGCCGCGAGGTCACCGAGCGTAGTCGTCGGTTCGCGTCGCCCGTCTGGACGCTCCAAATCGACGAACATCGGTCGCGCGGCCGCCACGAGCGCATTAAAGCGCTCGAGCCCGTCCGCCCGCTTGAGTCCGTACGGCCAGTACTCGCACACGATCGGCACCTCTGATGCCAGGAGTCGTGTAGCACCGGCCAGCACGCTCGCCTCATGTCCCTGCGTATCGATCCAGGCGATACGGATGTTCCGGAGGTCGATCTTGGACGATTCGATGACTTGATCAAGCGGCACCGACGGAATTGGTAGAGCCCGTCGGTCGAGTTCGTCCGCGTCGCGCGGTTGCGTCGCGTGCCTGGGCGTGCGCACTCGGTGGTCGCCGGAATTGGTGCGCGACAGTTCCAAGGTCACGGTCCCGATCGAATCCGAGACCGCGAATGGGAAGACGGTGGCTCGCTCTGTAAAGCCGTTAGCCATCAGGTTTTGTCGGAGAAGAAGAACATTCTCTGGTGAGGGTTCAAAGGCCCATGAGTGAGAGGCCGCGTGTAATCCGAGCGCAAAGCAGGTCGCGGTTCCGATATGGGCTCCAATGTCGATAAAGCCGCCGCCGGAGAGACCTGGAAGGCCCGCCCGATCTAGCTCAGCGACGACGCGAGCCAGCACTGTGCGGTCCTGGACCCCGGAGGCGAAGGCATAACGTGCGACCGCGACGTCAGTTGTGCTGACAAAAAGGCGCAGTCCAGCGGTGTCAATCGCAATCGCTGGGGTCACGTGAGCGAGGAGATCAAACACGAGCCCGCGCAGCAATCGGCGCCGGGCGCGCCATGCCTTGGCAGCCAACTGCGGGATCGCCGCTGCACCAATCGCACGACCTCGGCTCACGCCCACGCTGAAACCTCGGCGCGGCGCCTGTGCCGGTGGCCGGTGACTGCGACGTCGCACGGGCTGATACTCGGGTCGCCAGCTGTAGTCTCACGAGCAGCGGCGAATGTCATGACCAATTGATGGTACACGAGGTCCCTCACGTGAGAACCGCGGTCGCTGTGGAAACGTCCCAGCCGCTCTTGATGCGCGCCCGCCTGCGAGTCGTACTGCAGGGAGCTTCGGCTCCGAGGTGGAGCGAGCGCGACCAGCCTTTGCGGGACTCGCTACAGTGAAGCTGGCGTGCCCAGCCGTCAACCGTTTGCCGAGCGGGACTATTACCGCGATCCGCGGCGCCGCGCAAAGTCGCTGGCCGTGCGGGCCGTCAGTCGGATCGCACGCCCGCTGGGCATCGATGTCGAACTTCGGCACTGGTACAGTCCGGTACCGCAGGTGGAGGAAATCGATCCGGGGTTCTGGGAGCGGCCGAGTCCGATGCCCGGCGTTCCGGCCTTCGACGCCGTCAAAATGCTCGACTTCGCCGAGTCCGAGCTCGCCGCGGGGCTGGCGGAGTTTCGCCCGCGCAGGACTTGGTCCGGACGTCCGAACGAGTTCTTCCTTGAGAACGGCCTCTACCAAGGCGTCGATGCCGACATCCTTTACGCGATGGTCCGCCGGTTCCGCCCGACGCGGATGATCGAGATTGGCGCCGGATTCTCCACTCTGGTCAGCGCATCTGCGTGTGAAGCCAATCGACGTGCCGGACACGAGTCGACCTTCATCGCTTGCGACCCCTACGCCGTGCCACCAGGACCCGGCGAGGTTCCGGGACTGACCGCGCTGCGCACCGCCCGGGCCGAGGAGCTCCCGCTCGAGGAGTTTGAGCTGCTGGGACGCGACGACATCCTCTTCATCGACTCCTCCCACACCGTCCGTATCGGGGGCGACGTCACGCACCTGTTCGGCGAAGTCTTGCCGCGCCTGCACGCCGGCGTCCTCGTCCACGTCCACGACATCTTCCTTCCGTGGTCGTACCCCCGCGAATGGATCGCGCACAACCGCTGGTACTGGGCCGAGCAGTATCTTCTGCAGGCGTTTCTGGCCTTCAACGATCGTTTCCAGGTGCTGTGGGCGGCGCACGCGGTGCACCGCGCCGAGCCCGCGCGACTCGGCCGGCTCGTTGCTCATTACTCGCCGCAGACGGCCCCGTTGTCGCTGTGGATGCGGGTCGGAGCATGAACCCGCCCGCCGCAATGAGACTCGGCGTAGAGATGATTTCGGCCGGCGATGGCTTTCGGCCGGGCGCGGGCGGGATGATCAGCTATTACGAGGGCCTCCTCGGGGCGCTTTGCGCTCGCAGCGATGTCGCTTCGCTCGTCGTCTTCGTCGCGCCGGCCAATGGCGATCTTGCGGTGCCCGACGATCCGAAGGTAGAGGCTGTCAGCTGCCGCGGGCTCCCGCGGAGCCGCTTGGGCCGCGTTGCCTACGAGCAGCTGGTCCTCGGCCTGCTCGCCCGGCGCAGCCGCGTCGACGTGCTGCTGTGCACGACGAACATCATGCCCCTGCTGCGCCGCGCGCCGACCGTCGTGGTGCTCCAGTCGATCCAGTACTTCATCTGGCCCGGGCAGGCCGGCCGCCTGCGGCGTGCCTACCTGCACTTCTTCACTCCACGCTCCCTACGGAGGGCAGACGCGGTCATCGCTGTCACCGATACGGAGCGAACCGAGGCGCTCAGCCTGTTCGAAGTCGACCCGGACCGGGTCATCAGCGTGCACCATGGGGTGTCGAACTGGACAAAGACCGCGCTCGAAGCCCGCGAGCCGCCGGCTCCGCGTCGACTCGAGGGGGGCGTGCCGTACGTGCTCATGGTGTCTCGCTTGTACGACTTCAAGAACCATCGCCGGCTGATCGAGGCGTTCGCCCAACTGGCCAATGATCCGGACTTCGCCCATCACCTGTTGATCGCGGGCGGCGATGCCGATGTCACGCGAGCGGACCTGTCGGCCCACGCCGCGACCTTTGGCCTAGGCGATCGGGTGCATCTTCTCGGTGTCGTGCCCCAGGACGAGATCCCCGCGCTGTTTGCCGGCGCGGATGCGATCGCGTATCCCAGCCTCTACGAGACGTTCGGCCATCCGGTGCTCGAGGCCCTCGCGTTCGGCAAGCCGCTCGTCACCTCCGGCACGAGCGCCACTGCCGAGGTCGCCGGGGATGCTGCGCGGCTCGTCGATCCGGAGTCGGTTAGCTCGATCGCCGAGGGTCTAAAGGACGTGCTCACCGACGGCGCACTGCGCGAACGGCTTGCCGAGGCCGGACCGCGGCGTGTGGAGGCCTTCACTTGGGAGCGGTGCGCCGCGGGCACGATGGATGCGGTCAGGCTGGCGGCTGCCGGCACACGCGCGCCGAACGCCGTCGCGATCAGCGGCTCGTCATCGTGAGCGCGACGACGAGGCACTCCCAGCGCGACAGCAACCGGGACATCTTCGCTCGAACGTTGCTCGGGGCGGCGCGCAGCCTCACGCGCAAGCCCCAAGAGCTGCGCTACCACGTTGCACGGGAACTTTGGTCGGTGACCAAGCGCTTCGCGTCGAGCAACGTGCGCAACGTCCCGCTCTGTGAGCTGCCGTGCCTCCAGGACGCGGTCGTTGCGGCCTACATCGACGACCCCAATCGCGCCGTGCTCGCCGCGCTCTGCCGAGAGGTCGGGGCACGCAGCTTCTTTGAGATCGGTACCAACCGGGGCCGCACGGCCTGGACAGTCGCTCGCAACAACCCAACATGCCGCGTCTACACGCTCGACCTGCCCTCCCCCGACGCCGTCGTGGCCCTCGACATTAACGACTCCGACCGCGACTTCTTCGGCGACGACTGGGCGAGCGGCGAGGCGTTCGCCGGTACCGCTGAAGCAGAGCGGATCACGGCGCTGTACGGCGACTCTGCGACGTTCGACTTCACTCCCTTCGCCAACAGCATCGACCTGGTCTTTATCGATGGCGCCCACTCCTACAGCTATGTGCGCTCCGACACCGCGGCCGCGCTGAGCATGCTCGCCCCGTCGGGCACGATTGTCTGGGATGACTATCCGGCTATCCCGGGCGTCTATCGCTTCCTTAATGAGCTCGCTGCGGAGCAGGTCCATCCCTTGATGCACGTGTTCGGGACGCGGCTGGTCATCTCTACGCCGCACGACCTCGTCGGCGCGCCTGAGCCCGGCGGCGACGGTCGCTCGAGGACGGCGCGATGACGATTCCGACGTTCACGCAGAGCTTCCTGGCTGAGACGGCGAACATCGCAGGCGCGCTCGTGGTCGACGAAATCGAGGCGATGGCCGCCGGGTTGGCCGCGGTGCGTGCCCGCGGCGGTCGCCTGTTCATCCTCGGTGTCGGTGGGGGAGCCGGTCACGCCTCCCACGCCGTCAACGACTTCCGCAAGATCTGCCACTTTGAGGCCTACGCACCGACGGACAATGTGTCCGAGCTGACGGCGCGTACCAACGACGAGGGATGGGACAGCGCCTACGCGGAGTGGCTACGCGTATCCCGCCTGTCCGCCGACGACGCGGTCCTGATCTTCTCCGTCGGCGGCGGCTCGCGAGAGCGCGACATCTCGATGAATCTCGTCCTGGCGGTCGAGCTCGCCTCGGAGCTGGGCGCGGACGTGTTCGGGGTCGTCGGACGCTCCGACGGTGCGACCGCCAAGCACGCCAGCGTCGTCGTGGTGGTGCCCGCGCCGGCCGCGCGTCTGACGCCGCATGTCGAGGCTTTCCAGGCGGTGGTATGGCACCTGCTGGTTTCGCATCCGGCGCTTGCTCTCCAGGCGGGCAAGTGGGAATCGGTGACGAGCGCCTCCTAGTGGGAGCACGAGCTGCGGTCTTCCTCGATCGCGACGGCGTGATCACCGAGCCGGTGCTCGACGGGCGGCTCGGCTCGTGGGAGTCGCCCTACGGTCCGCACGATGTCGCGTTGGTAGCGGGTGCGGCGGAGGCGATATGCGAGCTGCGGGCGGCCGGATTCCTCGTTATCGGCGCGTCCAACCAGCCCAGCGCCGCCAAGGGGCAGGTGAGCCTCGACGATCTGCGCGCGGTGCACGAACGGGCGGTGTCGCTGCTCTCCTCCGCGGCCACCAGGCTCGACGACTGGCGCTACTGTCTGCACCACCCGGACGGCATCGCGGCAGGAGAACCGGCGTCGTGCGACTGCCGCAAGCCCGCCCCCGGACTTCTGCTCGGCGCCGCGCGCGACCACGACATCGATCTCGCACGCTCCTGGATGATCGGGGATAGCGATTCGGACGTCTTGGCGGGTAAGGCCGCGGGCACGCAGACGATCCTGGTCGAGCACCCCCGCACGGCGCACCGCCGCCTTGGGGTGGTCCAGCCGACAATCCGGGCGCCGGACCTCAGGTTCGCGGCCCGCCGGCTGTGCGAATATCATGCGCGCTCCGGGGATGCCCAGCGCGATCGTGGAGGGGAACGGGCGGGCGCGATCGAGGACGGACGCCATGTTTGACGCGATTCGGACACGACTCTTCGCCGATGGCGCCGACCTCGACGAGATCCTCAGCCACGTGGAGGATCGAAGGATTGCCGGCTTCACGACCAACCCGACCCTGATGTGGAAAGCGGGGTTGACCGACTACGCGAGTTTCGCCCAGCGGTTGCTCGAGCGCATTACGAAGCACCCGATCTCCTTTGAGGTCTTCGCCGACGACGAGGCCGAGATGCGCCGGCAGGCGCGTAAAATCGCCGCGTGGGGCGAGAACGTGTACGTCAAGATCCCGGTCACGACGACGACCGGCGTGTCATTGGCACCGCTCGTGCGCGAGCTCTCCGAGGACGGCGTCAAGGTCAATGTCACCGCACTGATGACGCCGCCGCAAGTCGAAGTCGTCGCAACGGCCTTGGGCGACGGTGCGCCGAGCTATATCTCGGTCTTCGCCGGTCGGATCGCCGACGCCGGAGTGGAGCCGCTCCCGATCATGGCCCGGTCGCTGGAGATCATGAAGGCGGCGGCGCCACGCGCCGAGCTGATCTGGGCTAGCCCGCGCGAGGTCCTGAACGTCGTGCAGGCCGACTCGATCGGCTGCCACATCATCACGATGACGAATGACCTGCTTAGCAAGCTCGAGACGCTCGGCACGGACCTCGAGCGCTTCTCGCTTGAGACGGTCCAGATGTTCCGTCGCGACGCGATCAGCGCGGGCTTCACGCTGTAGTCTCGGGCGCCGTGCGGCGAGTCCTGATCACCGGCGGCGCCGGCTTCATCGGCAGCAACCTGGCCGACGACCTGGCGGCCGGCGGGCTCGATGTCACTGTCTACGACAATCTGTCGACTGGTCGCGAGGAGTTCATCGCGGGGTTGCTGGAGCGCGACAACGCGCGGTTGGTGATCGGGGACGTACTCGATCTGCGGGCTCTGACGGCGGCCATGGCGGGGTCTGACACGGTCTTCCACCTCGCGGCGAACGCCGACGTGCGTCACGGCCTCGCGCATCCCCGTCGGGATCTCGAGCAGAACACGATCGCCACGTCCAACGTGCTGGAGGCGATGCGAGCGAGCGGATCCGCACGCATCGTCTTCTCCTCGACCGGCTCCATCTACGGTGAACCGGCGGTCTTCCCGACGCCGGAGGACTGCCCCTTCCCGATCCAAACCTCGCTCTACGGCGCGTCGAAGCTGGCAGGCGAGGGACTGATCGCGGCCTATTGCGAGGGATATGGATTCACCGGCGTCGTCTTCCGGTTCGTGTCGATACTCGGGGAGCGCTACACGCACGGGCACATCTACGATTTCGTCGCAGCGCTGGCGCAGGATGGCGCTCACCTACGGGTGCTCGGCGACGGCCGACAGGAGAAGAGCTACCTCTACGTCGGCGACTGTGTGTCAGGGATTCGCGCCGGCTTGGCGGCGGCACGGCCAGGAACCTTCTCGGTGTTCAACCTGGGCACCGACGAGACGCTCGTCGTGGACGATTCTGTCGCCACGATCTGCGCGGCGCTGGGCCTTGAGCCCGAGATCGAGCACACCGGTGGGGCGCGCGGCTGGGTCGGCGACTCGCCTCTGATTCGACTGGACACCAGCCGGGTGCGCGCCCTAGGGTGGGCACCGCGGCTGACGATCCAGGAAGCGGTCCGTCGGACGGTTGACTGGCTGCGTGCCAATCCGTCCGTGCTCGAGGAGCAGCCCGTCGGATGAGCGCGATCTTTACGCGAGCCCCGCTGCGTATCTCGCTCGGTGGGGGCGGCACCGACCTGCCCTCCTACTACCGCGAGCATGGCGGATTCCTCGTCGCAGGGGCAATCAACAAGTACATCTACATGCTCACCCACACCGCCTTCCAGCGGCGCTACCGGCTGAAGTACTCGGAGTTCGAGGAGGTCGATGATCCACGGGAGATCCGCCATCCGTTGCTGCGCGAGGCGCTCATGCGCCATTGGGCGGGCGACCCGCTGGAGATAGCGACCATCGCGGACGTTCCCGCTGGCACCGGTCTGGGCTCTTCGGGCGCTTACACCGTGTGTCTGCTCAAGGCGCTGGGCCTGGCGCGCTCGACCGCGACGACACCGGGTCAGCTGGCAGAGGACGCCTGCGAGATCGAGATCGACATCCTCTGTGAGCCCGTCGGCAAACAGGACCCCTACGTAGCGGCGCACGGCGGCATCTGCGCCTACACGTTCCATCCCGACGACACGGTTGAGGTCCGGCCACTCGCGCTGTCGAAGCAGACGCTGAGCAAGCTGGACCGATCCTTCCTGCTGTTCTACACGGGCAATGCGCGGTCGGCATCGGCGATTCTCGCTGATCAGGTATCACGGACGCTAAGCCGCGACGCGGAGATGGTCGGGAATCTCCACCGCACGCGTGAGATCGGCTACGAGTCCATGCGGCTGCTCGAGTCTGGCGACCTCGACAGCTATGCCGAGCTCATGCACGAGCACTGGGAAAACAAGCGCCGCCGCTCGCCCGGGATGGCGAACGAGCGCGTCGACCACCTCTACACGCTCGCGCGACGCTCCGGCGTGACCGGCGGCAAGCTCGTCGGTGCCGGCGGCGGCGGTTTTCTTCTCGTCTATGCCCCGCGACCGGACGACACCCGCCTTGCGATGACGGCGGCCGGGGCCCTTGAACTCGAGTTCGAGTTCGACTTCCAGGGCTGCGTGGGGTCCGAGTTCAGGTGACGCCTCTGCGGGTGGGGATCGTCGGCTGCGGCCTGATCGGCCGCAAGCGCGCCGCGGCGCTCGACGGCGACGAACTGGTCGCCTGCTGCGACACGACCGACGGGCTGGCTCGCGCGTTCGCGACTGACTACGGCGGAGCTGCAGTCGAGGGTATCGACGCAGTGCTCGCGCATGCGCCCGACGTGGTCATCGTCGCCACGCCGCACGACCGGCTTGCGGTGCTGACAATTCGTGCGCTGGAGGGCGGCGCGCACGTGCTGGTGGAGAAGCCCGCAGGCATTGGGACCGCGGAGGTGGATCGCGTCGTCGGTGCCGCCCGGGCGGCCGATCGCCGCGTCAAGGTGGGATTCAACCACCGCTTCCATCCGGCCCTGGCCCGGCTGCTGGCCGAGGTCGGCTCAGGCCGCTTCGGCGATGTGATGTTCGCGCGCGCTCGGTACGGGCACGGAGGGCGAATCGGTTACGAGCACGAATGGCGGATGGCGCCGTCGATCTCTGGTGGTGGCGAGCTGCTCGACCAGGGGATGCACATCCTCGACCTCTACCACGCGTTGCTCGGCCCATTGCCGTTGTACGCCGCTCTGTTACGGACCCAGTACTGGGAGGCGGAGGTGGAGGACAACGCGGTGGTGGTGTTGGGTGCTCCGACGAACCGCCGCGCCCCTTGGGGAATGTTCCACGTGACATGGACCGAGTGGAAGAACATGTTCTCGCTCGAGGTGACATGCCGAACGGGGAAGTTTCGGGTCGAGGGGCTGTCCGGTTCCTACGGAGCCCAGACGCTGTGGATCTACGCCATGAAGCCCGAACTCGGGCCGCCGGACGTGGAGGAGATCGCGTTCCCGGCCGAGGATGTGTCCTGGGTGGCGGAATGGCGCCACCTGCGCGGGGCGCTTAGGGCGGCCGACGATCGCCCGCTCGCGGGCGACCTCCAATCGGCACGCTACGCGTGGGAGTGCGTCGAGGCCGCCTATGCCGCGAACGGCTATGGCGTTCCCGCCGGCGAGCCGTGACCGGCCAGCTCGCGGGTCGGCGAGTGCTCGTCACCGGCGCCTCCCGCGGGATCGGGGCTGCCTGCGCGATCGCCGTGGCGAGCGCCGGGGGAACGGTTATCGGCGCCGCACGCGGGAGCGCGAGCCTAGAGGCGGCAGTTGCTGCGCTCCCCGGCGACGGGCATCTTGCGCTTGTTCTCGATGTGGCCGAACCCGCGGCCTGGGAACTCGCGATGGTCACGCTGGACGCGGCAGGACCCCTCCACGGCCTCGTCCATGCAGCCGGGGTGCTCGGGCCGATCGGAGTCGTCGGCGATGTCGATCCCGAGGCGTTCCGCCTCGCGATCGCGATCAACCTTGGCGGGGCGTTCCTGGCGCTACACCACGTCGTACCGCGCCTGCGGGCGGCCGGGGGAGGGGCCGTGGTGACCTTCTCCGGAGGCGGAGCAACCGGCCCCCTCGCCCGGTATGACGCCTATGCGGCGTCCAAGGCCGCCGTCGTGCGTCTGACCGAAAATGTCGCCGCTGCGGCCTTGGTCGATCGGGTTTGGGTCAACGCCATTGCCCCTGGTTTCGTCGCCACCACGATCCACGAAGCGACGCTCGCAGCAGGGCCACGGGCCGTCGGTGAGGCTTACTACGAGCGGACACAGCGCGACCTGCGCGGCGGCGGCGTGCCGCCTGAGCTAGCGGCCGAGCTAGCGTGCTTCCTCCTTGGTCCTTTGGCCGAGGGGATCACCGGCCGGCTTCTCAGCGCCGAGTGGGACCCCTGGCGCGAAGAGGGCTTCCGCTCCCGCCTACGCTCGGATCCCGATCTCGCGAGGCTGCGGCGCATCGACGATCAGTTCTTCACGGCGGCGCAATGATCGCGCTTGCGCCGGTCTGTGTCCTCGCCGGTGGCCGCGGCGTGCGACTGGGCGTGACCGACCGGCCCAAGCCGCTGGTCGAGGTTGCCGGCGAGCCGTTCCTCTTTCACCAACTTCGCCTGCTGCGGTCACAGGGCGCCAAACGCGTCGTGCTCTGCGTCGGACATCTCGGCGGGCAGATCGCTTCCGCGGTGGGAGACGGGTCCGCCTTCGGGCTCGAGGTCATCATCGCGTTCGACCCGCCGGAGTTGGCTGGAACGGCGGGCGCTGTGCGCGGGGCGCTCGAGCATCTCGGCGAAGTGTTCCTCGTGCTCTACGGCGACACCTACCTGCGGGTCGACTTCGCAGCCGTCCAGGACGCTCACGGCACGAGCGGGCTCCCAGCCCTCATGACCGTGCTGCGCAACGACGGACGGTGGGACACGAGCAACGCCGAATACGAAGATGGACGTGTGCTGTGTTACAACAAGCGCGCACCGAGTCCAGATATGGCGTGGATCGACTACGGCCTCGGGGTGCTCACGCCGGCTGCGCTGGACGCGGCCCCCGACGCGGCCGACCTCGCCGCGGTCTATCAGGTGCTGTCTGCCACGGGAAAGCTCGCTGGCTATGTCGCACGGGAGCGCTTTTACGAGATCGGCAGCCCTGCTGCCCTTCTCGAGGCTGACGCTGCGCTGCGACGGCTTCTGGGTTGACGGCGCACGCGTTCGTACCGATCGGCGGGCCTGGCGGTACGCATTCCGGCTGACGCGGCCCCGATCACCGCAGCCCGATCACTTGAGTACCGCGTGAAAATAGATCTCCTGGTTTCCGAGGACCGCTGGGAGCCGGGGGAACGGCGTCGTCTGCTCCCCGACGATCTTGAACCGGGCGCCAAGCTCTTCGCGGAACAGTCGGTAGTCGAATCCCTTGTGGTCGTGGATCCAACTACGCGTGTCGCTGGGATCGTAGCGGGCGGGATCGTGAACTCTCGCGCCGGCGGCCGCGCGCCAGAGAGTCGTCGCGTCGTACTCTCGCTCGCGGCCCTTGAGCATCACTCGCGTGAGGTGCTTGACGAGCAGGGTTGGACCAATCTCAACCGGAACATCGACAAAGATCTGCCCGTCGGGTGCGAGCGTTGCCTCGCAGACGTCGTAGAAGGCCTGGCGCTCCGCGAGGGGCATGTGCTCGAGCACGCCCAAGCAGGCGATGAACTCGAACGATTCACGGTGGAGTGCCGAGCGTTCCCCGATCACGCGGACTCGCTTGGCCAATGCGGCCTCGGTGAGATCGGCCCGTAGCTTGGACTGGAAATACTCGACCGGTTCGTATGCAACGACGCACGATGCGGTAAGGCCGCTTTCGATCAGATCGAACAGCAGGCGACCGTCGCCGGCACCGTAGTCGAGCAGCGACATCGGGCGCCGCGCAAGGACGGCATCTCGCGCTGTCTGATAACGCATCTGGTGCGGAATGCGCACGAACCAGTACGGGCTCTCGTAGGTTTGCTCGCCGTAAGTGGTCGGCAAGCGGCGCTCTAGGAATCTCTTGAGCATCGGTCCAGCGTACATCGGCGTACCCGCGACCCGGCTGCCCGTGCCGAACGCTCGGCTCAGACGTCGCGGTCCGCTGGCTCCCTACGCACCGCTTGGACCGCGAGCTTGTTCCCGATCCTGCCCAGGACCCGATTGACGCCGATCTGCACCGACGTAACCGGACCGAACAGCCGGGGGCGCGACAGCATCCGGCTCACCCGACCGGGAACGTGGCGGTAGTACATCGCGTAGCGCTCCGAATGCGTGACTACGAAGCCGAGTCGAGAAAGGGTAGCGACGAGCTCCGCCGGAGCGATCCGCTCGACGCGGTTACCGGCTTCCTCGTGCTCGAGGGCCAGGCCGAGCCGGACGGCCAGCCTCGTGGCCGCCGCACGCGCCGGCTCGGAAATACAGACATACCGAGCCGAGGCGCGGGCCATCTCAGCGACACCGAGCATCGGGTCCTCGAGATGGTGGAGACCGTCGTGAACCCAGCAGATGTCTACAGAGGCGTCCGCGACAGGTAGATGCTCGGCATCGGCGACGATCGCGAGCATCGTCAGGCCAGCCCTTCGGCCACGCTCGCGCGCTCGACGCGCTGCACCGAGCGAGATGTCCGAGACGATTACCCGCGCGCCGGCGCGGGCCAGGTACTCGGCATCCATTCCCGAGCCGCCGCATACGACGAGCGCGATGCGTCCCGCCAGGTCGGGCTGCATACCCCGCATCACCCGGCGCTGCTTGTCATCGATGAGCCAGCGGTATAGGGCCGGGGTCCGGTGCGGACGACTGATCTCGAAGTCCTCGCGTTCGGCGTCGAAGAAGTCGATCTGCGCGGATTTGTAGGCCGCAGCCGGTCCTGGTTCAGCGGTCGGGTCGGCGAACATCGGTATTCCGTCGAGGACGGGGTAGCGGGCAGCACAGGCCGTGCACTGAATCTCCGCGTCGCCCCAGTGGAGCAGGCCGCGACAATCCGGACAGCGCAGCACCATTTCGCAAGCGTCGCGGTTGGTAGGCGACCCCCGCTCCTTCCCCTCGGATGCATCCGACGCGCGCCGGCTAGTGCTCACCGGCCGGTGACCTCGTACCCTTCTCGAGCAGCAACTCCGCAGGGTAGGAGCCGTCCTGCCCGGTGATCCCGGTGATCAGTGCGCACCCGGCGCTCATCGCGGGGATTCAAGGCCGAGCCGCCCGCGCCACCAGTCGAGCGTGTCTGCGAGCGTCTGTTCGAGTGAGATCTCGGGTTGCCAGCCGGTTGCATCGGTCAGCTTGTCGTGGGATCCGCGATTGTCCATGACCTCGTGCTCTCCTAAACGTGCAGGATCGGTGTGCTGGTCGACGCTCAGTGGCGATAGGGCCCGAGCGTGGCGAGGATATCCGCGATCGGGTCGAGAGTCCTGAGCAGACGTTGTAGGCGCCCGGAGGGGCGAGCTCCGCTGCGAGCCAGTAGGCCCGCACGACGTCCCGTACCTCGGTGAAGTCCCGGCGGGAACTCAGGCCACCCGTGCTCAGGGCCAGGCTCGGAATGACCCGGCGCCTCGGCGGCCGCGATCTGGCGCGCGAGCGAGGYGATGACGTAGGCCTCGGTCTGGCCCGGTCCGCAGTGGTTGATGGACGCGTGCGCACGATCGCGAGCCCGCGGGCGTCGGCGTAGAACCCTGCGAGCAGGTCGACCGAGGCCTTTACTGACCGCGTAGCGGCTCTGAGGACGCTGAGGCTCGTTCTCGTTGACCGGGAGCCGTCCGTCCGAGACGGGTCCGTAGGTCTCGCGAGCCGCTGATCAGGACGCCGGCGTCGGGCGCCTCGCGCCGCACGGCCTCCAGAACCTGGAGCGCAGTCGTAAAGTTGCTGCGGATTGTGACGGTGGGGTCTGACCACGAGGCGTCGACCGATGCCTGGCCGGCAAGGTGGAAGACGTGGTCCGGCCTGGTGGCCCGGATCACCGCGGCGATCGGCTCCGCATCCCCCAGGTCGACGAGCGCGAAGTCGTCGAGTCGGCGGCGTAGGCCGGCGTCGACCGGTGTCCGCCCGACGCCGACGACCTCGACGGCCGAGCGCCGGCAGTGCGCGGCGAGGTGGCGTCCGACGAAGCCCGAGACACCGGTAATCAGGACGCGCATCCGCGCAAGGCTACGACGCCGGACGGACGCCGGACGGACAGCGATTCTTCGTTTGGAGAACCGACGTGAATGGTACCCTCCGACCAGGTCGGGCCGGCCGCCGACGGCCGCAGATCTCGCGTCGCTCCAAACCCGGTGGCCGGCGAGCAAACCGAATCCGCCACGTCTGGAGCTTCATGCCGGTCGATCAGTTCAGCTCTGCGCCCCAAGCATCCGATAATCGTTTCCATGAGCGCTGATCAGCGCGCCGGGAAGGCGCAAACACGAGTTTCACCCAGTCAGGTGCCACCTGACTTGGAGCGCGTCCTGGCGCGCCCCGCAGGGCGCCCGATCACCGAAGGAATGAGCGACCGCCGGATCAGGGTTCGCGAGGCGGTGTTTCGCCGGGCACTTGCGAGCGCGGACGTGCTGGCGGCGGCGTTCGCGCTCGTGGTCTGCGTGGATTTCCTCGGGCGCAGCTCTCTGCGCCCGAGTGCCTTGCTGGCCCTTCCGCTGATCATCGTGACCGGTAAGGCCCACGGCCTCTATCACCGCGACGAGCTCGTCATCAACAAGACGACGCTGGATCAGGTGCCTGCCCTGCTTCACTGCGCGACGCTATACACGCTGCTCTTCGTCCTCCTTCAGGGCGCGTTTGTCGACGGGTCGCTGAGCTCGACTCAGATCGTCGCGCTCTGGGCGACGCTCTTCCTGGTCGCTGTGGTCGCGCGACGGCTGGCGCGCGCTGTGGCGCGCAGGATTACGCCTCTGGAAAGATGCCTGTTCGTCGGCGGCGACGAGTCGTTCGAGCGGCTGCGCTCCAAGCTGCCGGCTGGTAGAGGACGCGCTTCGCTTGTCGGGCGGATGTCGCTCACTCAGGGCCGACCCGAGCAGAGCCTCGATGCGGACGTGACGAGGCTGCATCGACTGATCGAGGAGCGCGAGGTCCATCGTGTGATCATCGAGCCCAGCGAGGAGCTGCCGCAGACAACGCTCGACTTCGTGCGCGAGGCCAAGGCCACCGGGGTCCGAGTCAGCCTGCTTCCGCGGATCCTCGAGGTAGTCGGCTCGGCGATCGAGGTCGATGACGTCGACGGGGTCACGCTGCTTGGCGTGCGTGCCTTCGGGCTCCCGCGATCCTCGAGGATGATCAAGCGCAGCTTCGACGCGACGAGCAGCGCGCTCGGCTTGATTGCACTCATGCCGGTGCTGCTCGTCATCGCTCTGCTGATCAAGCTCGACAGCGCAGGCCCGGTGATCTTTCGCCAGGCGCGCGTGGGGCGCGACGGCCGCCCGTTCACGATGTGGAAGTTCCGCACGATGCGCGCCGACACCGACCGGCTCAAGGCCAGGCTGCGCGTGCGCGGCGCCCCGGAGGAGGGCCTCTTCAAGATTCCCGACGACCCGCGCATTACGCGCGTCGGGCGGTGGCTGCGCCAGGTATCCCTCGATGAACTGCCCCAACTCGTCAACGTCCTGCGCGGGGAGATGAGCCTCGTCGGACCACGTCCGCTCGTGGCTGACGAGGATGAGAAGATCACGGGCCTTGACCGGTCGCGCCTGCGGCTCACCCCGGGTATGACCGGGCATTGGCAGGTTCAGGACTCGCGTGTCCCCATGGGGGAAATGGTCAAGCTCGACTACCTCTACGTCACCGGCTGGTCGCTCTGGTTCGACATCAAGATCCTCCTGCGGACCATCCCGCACGTGCTCGCCCGGCGCGGCATGTGAGTCGGGGACGCCGATCAGGGATCTAGCCCGGCTCGATCTCCAGCCCCTCCGCCAGCATCGGCCGGTCCCCGACCTGGTAGCGGACGTCGACCGAGTCGTTCTGGCGGTAGGTCCCGACCCCGAACGCCCCGACGAGCCAGCGCCGCTTGGAGATCGTGTCCTTGGCGAGGCGGCGACTGAAGCGCAGCGCTCCGTCGCGCACCTCGTAGTCCCGGCCGAGGTGCTGCAGCACGCCGTTGACGTAGACCTCGTACGGCGAGCGAACATCCCGCGGCAGGCGGACGATCGAGGTCTCGGTCATCTGCTCCATTATGGACGTCGGCCGCGCCGCATAACCTGGACCGGACATGCCCGCTGATTTCGAGTACACGGTCCGGCGCTCGCAGCGGGCGCGTCGCGTCCGCGTGCGGGTCGACATCGATCGCGGCGTCGAGGTGGTCCTTCCGGCGCGCGTCCCGGAGCGGGCGGCGGCGGCCGCGGTGGCCGAGCTTCGCCCGTGGATCGAGCGCCGACTGGCGGAGGTGAGCGTTCTGCGCGGGCGCTTGGCGGCTCGTGCAGGCTGGGTTCCGTATCTCGACGAGCGTCTCGCCCTGGTCGAGCAGCCCGGGCGCACGCGCGTGCACCGCCGGGGCCAGGAGCTCCTTGTCCCGGCTGGCGCGGACGCCCGCGTCGGCATCGAGCGCTGGTACCGAAGGGCGGCCCGGGCCGAGGTGGCGGACCGCCTCGACCGGGCGAGCGAGGCCGTCGGCCTGCGCTACACACGCCTCTCGATCCGCGGCCAGAGCACCCGCTGGGCGAGCTGCGCCGCCGACGGCGCGATGAGCTTCAACTGGCGCCTGCTGCTGGCGCCCGAGCGCATCCTCGACTACGTCGTCTGGCACGAGATCTGCCATCTCGAGGTCGCCGACCATTCGCCGCGCTTCTGGGCGCTCCTCGAGACCCGTTGTCCCGGCTGGCGCGAGCAGGCGGCCTGGCTGCGCCGTCACGGCCAGGAGCTCGTGCTCTGACGGCGATGCCAGGCGAACTCGAGTCCCACGGTTCGCCGGCGGCGCGTGCGGCGCGCGCGGCGGCAGAGGCGCACGCGGCCGAAGCGCGCGGCGATGAGGCCGCAGCCAACGAAGCGTGGCGCCGGTACCGGTTGATCCGCGACGCCCAGCGCGATCCCGACGATCTGCTGGCCGAGGGCATCGAGCTCAGCGCGATCGCGATCGCCCTGGCCCGCGACGCATGACCGGGTTCGGGCGGATCCTGGCCGATCTCAATCAAGCGCAGGTCCGCTACGTCATCGTCGGCGGCATCGCGGTGATTCGTCACGGCGTCGTCCGCGCCACCCGCGACATCGACGCTGTCGTCGGGCGTGACGAGCAGACGGTCGATGCGATCCGCGGTCTCGTCGCGCGTTGGGGAGCGACGCGCCCAGACGGCTCGCCGGTCCCGGCGGACTCGATCGTTGCCGGACGCACGCTCCACCTTGCGACGCCGCACGGCGATCTGGATCTGCTCTCCGACCGACCGTCGCCCTACTCCTTCGGTGAGCTGTTGGACCGTGCCGACATGCGCAACGTCGACGGGGTTGCGGCACCGATCGTGTCGCTGGCCGACCTCGTTGCGCTCAAGCGGATCTCCGGTCGCGAGCTAGACCTGCTCGACCTGCGAAGCCTCGAGGAGGCCCACGGCGGGCTGCCGCCCGCGCCGCAGCCTCGCGGGTGATCACTGGTCGGTCGACGGCGCGCGAGTACGGCGCCCTACGTTCTACCCTACACTGGTATGACGATGCGTAAGACCAGCGTCTATCTCGATGAGAAGCAGGCCGAGCGGCTTGCCCGACTGGCTCGCCAGGAAGGCCGCTCTCAAGCGGAAATTCTGCGTGCGGCGATCGCCGCCTACCAGCCGGCAGTGTCGCGCGATCGCGACTTCTCACTGGCTGCCGGCTTCCCGCGGCTCGACAACGATCGGCGGCCGATCTCGCAAATCCCCGAGGACGAGCTGCTTGAAGGCTTCGGCAGTTGACGCTGTTGATCGACGCCGCGCCGCTCGTTGCACTGGCCGACCCGGACGAGCCGCGGCGCGGCGAGATCCTCCACGCGCTCACCACGGAGCCCGGAGCGCTCGTGATTCCCGCTCCAACATCCGCGGAGATCGACTACCTGCTCGGTCAGCGCTTCGGGCATCTCGCGCGGCGCGCGTTCCTGGCGGACCTTGCCGCAGGCCGCTTCACGGTGGTCGGGCTCGAGCAGGAGGAGTACGCAGCGATCGTTGGCCTGGAAGCCCGCTACTGCGACCTTCACCTCGGATTGGCCGACTGCGCGCTGGTCGTGCTCGCCGATCGCTACCGCACGACCCGCATCCTCAGCTTCGATGAAAGGCACTTCCGAGCTGTTGCGCCACTCCAGGGCGGTGCATTTCAGATCCTTCCATTAGATAGCTAGGCCCCGAGCACCCGTCGGAGCGCGTCGACCGCGGTCTCACCACGCTCGGCTTCGACCAGCCGCCGCCGGGCGTGGCCGGTGAACGCCTCCATCGATCCGTCGCCGCGCAGGTCGATCCCGCCCTGCACGGCCGGGACGATCCGGCCGGGCCCGGCGATCTCGCCGCGGACCGCGACCTGGCGGGCGGCCTCGATCGTGCGCGAGAAGAAATGGAAGTCCTCGCGCCGGGTGGACTGCGCCAACTCGTCGAGGCGCTCCTCGAGCGCGTCGATCGCCGCGTCGAGCTCCTCGAAGCGCGAGCGCTCGAACTGCGACCCGATGCGAATCTTCAGCGTCCAGCTCGCCACTAACGCTGATCGACGGGCAGGTAGGCGCGCTCGCGCTGTCCGGTGTAGACCTGGCGGGGCCGGGTGATCTTCTGCTCGGGATCTTGGACGAGCTCGAGCCATTGGGCGATCCAGCCGCTGGTGCGGGCGATCGCGAACATGACCGGGAACATCGTGTCGGGCAGGCCGAGGGCCTCGTAGATCAGGCCGGAGTAGAAGTCGACGTTGGGGTAGAGCTTGCGGGAGATGAAGTATTCGTCCTCGAGCGCGATCTCGGCGAGCTCGATCGCGATGTCGAGCAGCGGGTTGCGCCCGGTCACCGCGAAGACGTCCTCGCATGCCTTCTTGATGATCGTCGCCCGGGGGTCGAAGTTCTTGTAGACCCGGTGGCCGAAGCCCATCAGGAGCTCCTTGCCCTCCTTGACGCCGGCGACGAACGCCGGGATGTTCTCGCGGGTGCCGATCCGGCGCAGCATCCGCAGGACCGACTCGTTGGCACCACCGTGAAGCGGTCCGTAGAGCGCGCCGATGCCGGCCGAGATCGCCGTGTAGGGGTCGACCCGAGAGGAGCCGACGGTGCGTACGGCGCTGGTCGAGCAGTTCTGCTCATGGTCGGCGTGGAGGATGAAGAGGACGTCGAGCGCGTGCGCGAGGCGGGGGTCGGGTTCGTAGTTGACCTCGGTCATCTTGTAGAGCATCGAGAGCAGGTTGCCGCAGTAGGTGAGGTGGTTGACCGGGTAGACGTAGGGCTGTCCGCGGACGTGGCGGTAGGCGAAGGCCGCAAGCGTCGGCATCTTCGCGATCAGTCGAATCGTCTGAATCTCGCGGTTGTGGCGATCTTGGATCTCGTTCGCGTCGGGGTAGAACGTCGAGAGCGCGCCGACAGACCCGAGCAGCATGCCCATGGGGTGGGCGTCGTGGCGAAAGCCCTGCATGTAGCGCTTGACGTTTTCGTGGACGAACGTGTGGGTCGTGATCTTGTGCGTCCAGTCCTCGAGCTCCGCCGCGGTCGGGAGCTCACCGAAGATCAGCAGGTAGGCGACCTCGAGGTAGGTGGACTGCTCGGCTAGCTGTTCGATCGGGTAGCCGCGGTACTCGAGCACCCCTCGCTCGCCGTCGAGGTATGTGACGGCGCTGCGGCAGGATGCTGTGTTCATGAACGCCGGGTCGTAGGCCATCAGGCCGAAGTCAGCATCCGAGATCTTGATCTGACGGAGCTCGAGCGCTCGGATGTGGCCGTCCTCGAGCGGTATCTCGTAGGTCCGTCCGGTTCGATTGTCGGTCACAGTGAGGCTTTCGCTCACCGCCCGGCCGCCGGAACCCTCGTGTTGGGGGGTGGCCATCTGTCCTCCTGTCGCCGGACTTTCAAAGGTCGCTGCAGGCTGAATTATGAGCCACGCGTCCAGGACGTCGTTGGTCGGGGGGTCGATCAGACGCGGCGGCGCGGCTGCTGGTGCTGCAGCTGGCGCCCCCGCGCAAGCACGGTCCGCACGCGCGCGGGCGGCGTCGGAGCCGGAGTTCCGTGCGGGCCGCGCAGGGGATGGCGTGGCAGCGGCGGCCGTGGATGGTGGCGCGGCTTGCGGCTGCCTCCGTCGTCTTCGCCGGTCACCGGCTCGTCTACGTCCTGCTTGATCGCCCACCAGACCAGCCAGAGCAGGCCGGCGATCGGCAGCTTGAGGATCAGCATCAGGTAGATGAACGTCCACGTCATCGCGCCGGGATGCTACTCCCCCATCCGGGGGGTTACCAGTGCCTTTTGATCCGCGGCCGGTGGGTCGTGCGCAAGGTCTAGGACAGAGCCGTGCCGGAGTCTCGGTCTCCGACGGCCGAGAAAACAATCGAAGGAGAACCGAATGCCCTACCAGATCAATCTTGAGGAAGTTGACACCGACGGCGCGATCCGCGAGGCGGCCGAGGCTGTTTCGGGCGACACACGCCTCGACTTCCTGCGCAAGGGTGGCCTCGCCACCGGCGCGGCCCTCAGCGGCGGAGCGGTCCTCTCCGCCCTGGTGCCGTCATCGGCCTTCGCCAAGGGCAAGGCTGAGACGATCGGCCGCGCGCCGCACGACCGCCCGCCGGTCAAGCTGTTCGGCAAGGGCGACGTCGCGATCCTCAACTACGCGCTGACCCTCGAGTACCTCGAGGCGGCTTTCTACAACGGCGCCGTCGCGGCCAACCTCTCGCTCGACGCGCAGACGGCGGCGTTCCTCAAGGTCGTCGTCAGGGATGAGAACACACACGTCCGGTTCCTGAGCACTGCCCTCGGCAGCAAGGCTCACAAGTCGCCGAAGTTCGACTTCAAGGGCACCAACACCAACGTCGCGATGTTCAAGGCCACGTCGCAGCTGCTGGAGAACACGGGCGTTCACGCCTACTCCGGCCAGGCCCGGAACATCAAGAAGCTCGCCTACCTCGAGGCGGCCGCCTCGATCCTCACGGTCGAGGCGCGTCACGCCGCCGTGATCGGCCTGATCAACGACCCGACTGGCGCGGCGATCTCCCCCGACGCCGCGTTCGACACGCCGTTGGGCGCCGCCAAGGTGATTGCCGCTGCCAGCGGCTTCATCGTCTCCCTGTAGGTCGCAGCCCCGTAGCGCACGAGGAGTCGCCCTTCGGGGCGGCTCCTCGTCGCATTTAAAGGCTCGACTGATCCGCAGCGAGCCCGGGGGTGGCATACCCAGCATGCACTTCAAACGCACACTCCACCTCGCCGGCGGCGCCCTTGCCGTTTCGCTCAGTCTCGTCACGGC
>JRHI01000434.1_pt1 | contig 45532 bp, 53 predicted proteins | sample 215371 | NCBI WGS metagenome assembly JRHI01 (sample SAMN02929681, study PRJNA255918) | sediment metagenome | biome: cave system; feature: Ice Cave; material: Sediment; isolation source: sediment from deep within a dark volcanic ice cave with no known source of... ... | reverse complement strand
CTCCCTGGCTTTCTCTTCTCCTCCTATCCTATCATATTTACCACTGTAGTATTAGACGGAGAACGCTTCCATGGCTAATGAAAGGGGGACGCACATGAGCGCGTATTACTCAGGGCGGCGGGCACGGTTCTATAACCTACGCTGGCGCACATATACCAGGAGAACGCTCGCAGAGACATTGTCGATGGTTGATCTTGCCGCGCTGCGTAGCGTGAAGACGCGACTGGGACGCCTACCACGTATCCTGGATGCTGCCTGTGGGACAGGCATCCTGCTGAGGCAATTGCTCGAGCATGTGCCCGATGCGGAAGTGTATGGGGTGGACGCGAGTGCCGACATGCTGGCACGAGCGCGGGCTGCCCTCAACGGTCATCCACACGTGCGGTTTGAGCAAGTTGAGATCGGAGCAGGCCCGACAGCGGGCCTTCCCTACGAGCCGGAGACCTTTGATCTGATCACCTGCACGAATGCGCTGCATGATCTGGTGGATCCCGTGGCAACGCTCTCAGGGCTGAGACGGCTGCTCTTCTCAGGGGGACAACTGGTGTTGGAGGACTTTGCACAGCGCGAACCCCCATTCCCGTGGGCGGCATTCGAGTGGTTGATGCGGCGAATTGAAGGGAGACAGGTGCATGCCTCTACCCTGGCCGATGCGCGGTCTCTCTGCGAGCGAGCCGGTCTCCGAGTCGCCTGTGAGAAAGCGTTTCCTGTAGACTGGTTCTGGCATTGCTGGGTCCTACGTGCGTGCGACGCATCTTCTGGATGAGGGAGAGTGCGCTGGCTCTGCAACCCTCCAAATGGTCTGACGTAGTAATGTCGTACGCATTACGATATGCACCATCAGTATTCAAGGAATCTCTTTCTGCTGGCACGTGGTGCTGGAGGGAGAAAGAAAGCGAGGTCACGTGATGAGTCGAAAAGGATGTGTCAGTAGTTCTTTTGCACACAAACAATGAATAGTGTTTGAAGTTTTTTGTGCCATGTGAGACACAAGTCTAGAGCCCATCAGCCGCTTGTGTGCATGAACCGAACTACTGCCGTGGGACGACACGGCTGAGTCATTCCAGAAGCCCGCAACGTGGGAGCCGTGGGGAGTCGTCACTCAGACACATTGAGCCAAAAGGCGGTCTCTTGGACAAGCCCTGGCCGGGACGCTTTGCTCTTATGCAGAATGTGTGCGACACCTGCTCATTCCTGGAAAGAGTGGTCAAGCAACCCGATGCAGGCTCCCTCCTCATACTCGGTCACCAGGTCCTCGCCAGTGTAGCTATAGGTGCCAGCTCCAACTACACACCGATTGTGCATCACGAAGAGGTCAAAGCGTTGGCCTCGTAGTTCCTGGAGCACTTCCGCAAGGGCCTTGTCGTTGTCCACCCTGCTCTGCAACCTTTTTTTGCCTTCTGCCTCCAGATAGATCTCAACGTAGGTGAGTGGACTCTCCATCTGTGCTCTCCTTCTAGCAACGCCGATGTTTACGGCGTGCGTTTCGTCGGCAGATCTTCTTGCCGTTGTTGTTCAACTACCGATCTGCGCATGGCTCGCATAGGGGATACAGCACGAGGCTGAGAAGTGCGGCAAGGTGTATCCATCTGTAGTGATGCGGTGTACGCATAAGAACCTTCTTCTCCTAAAAAATAGCGTGAGTGTTGAATGGTAATCTTCAAACAGACGTTCAGTGCTTTGCTCACCATGACCAATCCCATGAAACCATCAACACTCTTCTGGACGAGGTAATGATGTTTCCGCCTGACTGCCTAGTAGGGCGTCAAAAGCTTGACAATGGCCTCATGGAGCGTGTTCTCAGGAGTGCGTATCTGAATACGTATCTGCCAGTCGCCACCCATCGTCAGATCGCCAGTGGCAGTGAAGTGGCCCTTGCCATCGGGTTGAGCGTTTACGGTATCGGTGCCCATATCCATGTCCAGTTGTGTGGTGTACAGCGAGACCCCCACCTTGGTGATGGGTCTGGCTGCCTTGCGGTCGAGCACGCTCACCGTGAACACATTGGGTCCGGAACGATTGGGGGTGATCGTGAGTGCGACCATGAACGCCCTGTCCGAGGTAAACACCGAAGCGTGAAATGACGTGGCGGCACCTGCAGTTGGCTGAGACAGTGCCGATTGCGCCGTGCTCGCTGTGGGCGAAAGGGTCCCGCCGAAGACATTCATCAGGCCGACGCAGACGAGCACGGCCACACCCAATATTGGTTCCCAGTTGAGCATCCCTGTCAGGCGCCTGGTCCGCTGTGCCAGACGCCCTTCCCGCAGTTTCACCTGTCCTGCGAGCACCTTCGCGGTACGGTCCGGCCCTACGGTTGCGGTTGTTCTCGGTTGGGCCGTCATCGTTTCTGCTCGACCCACCTGTGCCGTTGTGAGCTGATGGGACTGGAAACGTTCTGTCATGTAGCAGTATTTTATGTGCTCTTTTCTCAGGCGCGGTCGGAGCAGCAGGACATGGATGGTACTGGTCAGGAGCAGCCCTCCGACGAGCAGGATCTTGACGACGAGCACGCGCCCGTAGGCCGTCGTCAGCAGCTGTTCCCAGGAGGACAGGTGAATGGTAGCGCTGAACGGACCGGTTACCGCCATGAGAATCACTGCTGCCACTGCCCAGGGTGAATAGTAGGGCAGCACGGTGACAAGGGAGTGTGCCCGTTCCGCAACGGAGCGTCGGCGGAGGATCGGGAGGTAGATCGTCGCGATGTACAGCATGCCGCCGACCCAGAGCGCCGCTGCCACCAGGTGGAGCCAGTCCACGACAAGCGCGTAGACCACCACATTCGGGCTGACTGCCGCTGCGTGGCTCGACATCGCGATGGCGATGAACAGTGACAGGCCAAGTACGAGGTTGGCCCAGGGGAGGAATGCCTTGGCGAGGCCCAGGCGTGGCTCGCGCTGCAATCTGTACAGCTGCAGCCGATACAGCGCCACTCTCGCCGCCAGGACGATGACGATCACGCGTACGAGCCAGAAGGTGCCGAAGCGCCCGCTCGTGATGAGTCCGCCCAGCAGCGTAGCTGCGAAGGCGGTACCAAAGTTCCCGCCCGTGAGGTTGACCGCCTGCCCCAGCAGCACACCGGCATTTGCTCCCAGTAACAGCAGCAGCGTGGGGAGCGAGAAACGCCGCTCGAAGCGCTCCTGGACCTCCCGGTTTGACGCCTCCAGTTCCTCATTCTCCTCTGTTGTCGGCTTGAGCACAAAGAGCTGGAAGAACTGGGCTCCAACCCAGAAGACCGCACCGAGTTCGACCAGCGTGATCATGACAAGGTTGAAGAGCGCCGGGCCATCGAGCTGGCCTGTGTACTGGCCCGTCAGATTGGTCCCACCGAGGACGTTCTGTCCTGCGTTGGTTCCTCCACTCAAGGTGGGAACGGTACCGTCGGGCCGGGCCACGGTGAAGAGGAATGAGCCGGAGAGGATGTGCCCGTCATCGTTGGAGTCGGTGCGCCAGACCACGACGTAGACCGCTGGCGGCAAATTGGGCTGCAAGGTCACATCCATCTCGCTGGCATCGCCGGGCGAGAGCTGCGCGTCGTGATTATCAACGCGCTTGTTTGCGCCGTTGACCACGACCGCTGTGCTGAAGGCTGGGTTGAGCGGCTCACTGAACCACATGCGTACCTGATCTGGAGCGACGCGGAGCACCGCATCTTTCGCGGGGTCAGAGCGGAGCAAGATGGCGTGCGCTTCACCGATCCCTGGCAAGAGAAATACAAGACAGACGGCAAGCAGGGCAGCGATAAGCACTCGACGCTGTGCATTGATGAAACGTACATGTGACATGATGGGCCTTATCCGATCCTCTCTCAAGTTCTTTCCCTTCTTCTCTCAATTACTACGGGTAACGTTACGCATCGGCACGATACATCCTATTACCATGGCACGCTAGCGTTGAGCTGTTGCGTCGCTTACCTTCGACAGGGCTACAGGTTGGATTATAGGAGTCCATCATACAATCGTCAAGCATACCATCGACGATAGTAGTTTATTGACAATGAAAATGAAAAGGCGAATGACTGGCAAAATTGTTCCTGGCAGTTCCTTATTCTTCTCTGCTATCATCTCTCAACGCCGCACCTGGACAAAGAGACCCATGCCAGCCGCAGAACCCTCCCTCTACTGCCAACGGAGTCCAAAGTTCTGTAAAGCACCACCGCAATTATAGCGATTGATATACTATCAACGATAGTACTATAGTGAGTAGTATATAGGGCAATGATACCTTTGACAAGTGTATGAATATGCCCTATACTCTAACCAGACCCGCAAAGGATTGTCGACATCGGGAGTGCAAGAGAACATGCAGCGTTATCTCCCGTTCGACACCGCTTTGTGGCGGTAGGAGATTTTTGCGAGAGGATGAGTTGACAGATGAGTTCAGAACCAGATATTACTGTCTTTCGGCCCGATCGTCCAGGCATTCGCAAGGTCCTCGGCGACCTGGAGGCCGAGATTATGGAACTGATCTGGGCACGTCCGGAGGGCTCGGGCACGACCGTGCGCGACATCTTCGAGATTTTGTATGAGCGCCGCAAGGTTGCCTATACGACCGCGATGAACACCATGACCCGCCTGGCCAAAAAGCACTTTCTGCGGGTGGAGAAGCGCGACCAGACCTACGTCTATTACCCAAATTTTACCGAGCAGGAGTTCGTCTCGCGCTTCGTCGGCCGCATCCTGGAGAACCTGTTCGTCAGCTTCTCCGGTGCAACGCTCGAGAGCCTACAAACACTGCCAGACCAGGGAACCGCCACACAGTTACGCGAGAAGCTTGACGAGATCGCCCGCCGCCGTGCGGCAGAGGAGGGCGAGTAGTGCATACGTTGCTCGGCTTCTCAAGTGTGCTGCTGGTCACGCTCGGAAGCTACCTGGCACTTGGTCTGCTGCACCGCGTAGGCTGCTGGTCAGAGCGGCGTGGGGTACAGTTCTTCGCCCTCATGATGCCGCTGGTCAGCCTCGGGCTCGGTATTGGTGCTGTGCACCACTTCACGGGCCGCGCCTGCCTGAGTCGCGCCCCGTTCTGGGACGCCCTCCTGGGCGTTGCACTCCCCATTGGGATGGCGCTGGCGACACTGGGCGCACTTGGGCTGGGAGGAGTGCGACTTGCCCTGATGGCGCGCGTCGTGGCGCGCGCGGGAGTTCCGGCTGGTCCAGAACTGCAGGCGCTCGCAGATGACCTGGCCGGGCGGCTCGGTGCCGCTCGGACTCGTGTGCTGCTGCACGCCTCTGGTCGGCCCCTGGCACTCACGTGTGGGGTGTTCCGGCCGACAGTGCTTCTCTCGACGTGGATGCTCGAACACCTTGATCGACGTGAGCTTGAGGCGGTGCTCGCCCATGAATTGGAGCACGTGGCCAGGCGCGACTACCTCGTGATCTGGCTGGCAACGATGCTCCGCGACGCTTTCTTCTACCTGCCGCCGAGCTGGGCAGCCTATCGCCAGATACAACACGAAAAAGAGTTGGCCTGCGACGACCTGGCGGTCTGTGCGACACAACGTCCGCTCGCGCTAGCAAGTGCGCTTGCGAAGGTCTGGCAACATGCTGTCGAGAGACCGCGCTTCGGATACCTGGCTTCCGCACAGCCTCTCACGGGGATGGGACAATCCATCAACAGCCGGATCGAGCGGTTACTTGCGGCGCCTCGACCGCTGCCGGGGACAGCGCATGTTCGTGTTCGTGCGGGCATGTTGAGTGCCAGTATTGTAGCGTTGGTCGGGCTGCTGGCCCTCGAGGCAGCGAATGTTGCCATTATGCTGGCGCTGATGGGATGTGGTCCCGCCCTGTTACTTGGGAAGTTGTTCTGAAAGCAATGGAGTGGGGTCGCGATGCGCAGTGATGTAGGGAAAATCTGCGTATGCTCCTGGCATCAGTATCGGTACAGAATGGAAATGGGGAGAAGAGCAGAAAGTTACTGCTTTTTTCTCCCTCCAAAGTTGTGCCTCACGCCTCAATCACTCGGTTATTGTCCTGACCACCAGCGAACAGAGCAGCGGATGACCTAGCGGAGGTCGTCGCGCCTGCCAGAGGCGACCAGCCGTTCCCGCATGTTCTCAAAGGTCGCGGTGTCAACGTCCCCACGTGCATATCGCTGCTGAAGCACCTCGAGAGCTGGGGGTTCATCTTCCAGGGGAGAGTAATCGTGTGGCACCGGCCGCCTCGTTTTCCTGTTCAGCCAATGCACAAGTGCCCAGCCCAGGCCCACTAGCAGAACGATCATCAGTAGCATCATGACTGGCATGACTACCCAGGTCAATCCAACTGGCCCATATCCGCACATCATCGCTGTCCTCACTTTCATTTCTCTGTCTTCTGTCTCTCAAGAGTGCATCCGTCGACGTTGTCCTCTCCCGCTTCCTGGTTCGAGCACTGTCCCCTCTAAGGGAGGTAAGTGCTCCTCCATGTCTGAAGCAGTCGTGGCCATAGCAGGGAATGTCGTCTCCATGGAGCGCGTAGTCGACTGCTTCACTCGCTTGACTCAACCCGGAGACTTCTTCCGTGTATATCTCCTGAGAGACATGTTCAAATTCATCAACCTACTGTCAATTGTAGTACGATGAAGTGAGGTATGCAAGGTGTTGCATTACTGGAATTACGCTCGTACTTGAACGATGCGGCCCATTCACCCGAATCCCCTTTCGGGCTCGTCTTGTTGACAAGACGAGCGAGACCACGGCAGGGCTCAACCCGACTCCATCGACTGTGCGAGGCTTTGCAGAAGGGAACCTTCCACGCCGTGAGGGATCACTCCCGACACTTTCCTCTCCCACTCATAATGGTGGGGGTGATCGAGTGTCGTCCCCTCGAGCCCTCAATCGCCGTTCGATCTCACGCCGTAGCTTCCGTTCAGATGGTCGACCGTACGAGAAAGGTTCGCCATCGAGGAAAATCCCTGGCGGGAACAGCACGCCGCTCCGCTCGGCGAGCGCCTGCCCCTGCGGTGCGTTGAGATCAAGCGTCGAGACCGAGAATCCGTACTCGAGCGCGAGGCGGTCGAGCATTTCTTTGGCCTGCGCGCAGAACCCACAGTGTTTCTGCGTGAGGAGAAGGACGTTCATAGGCCTACGACGTGCTTCCGCTCAGCCCAGTACGGATGTCGGCGAGGAGATTCGATACCGGGACGTACATCGTATAATTGGGGGACCCGCCGTAGTCTGCCCGCCAGCGTATCCGGCCGTCTGGGCCTACGACGATGAAGGTATGGCCATCGCGGCTGGTACCCATCATGCCATAGCTGTTCGCGTTGTAGACCTGCGAGACTATCAGACCCGTGTCGGAGAGGACAGGTATGGAGAGACCTTCGTCCGCCACCTTCTGCTTCAGCGCATCGAGCGGATCGGTCGTGACGCTCACGATGGCGTCGATTCCCAGCGCGTGAAACTTGCTGCTGTTCGACTGTATATCCTTGAGCTGGTCCCAGCAGGGCTGGCAGGTGAGCCCTTCCTGAAAGTACAGCAGCACGGTCTTCCCGCGCAGAGAACTCAGATCGAACGTGCCTCCATTGGTGGACAGTAGTAGTACACCACCATCTGAAACCAACTAATATACCCCTCGTCTTCCCCCCGGCCACCTGCTTCTTTCCGGTATTTCTGAGAAACAGGTGGTCTATTTTGTGAGTGTCAAAATAGACCAATTTCGCTCTCCTAGTCTACTTTGTGAGTGTCAAATGGGTCCGAGTTAGATTATCAAAAACACGTGGTCGAACCGCTCCCAACTCATGTTACTTCGCTTCAAAGACAACGGATTTATTTTTGATGACCATGCAAGCGGGGTCGGGCCTGATGCTTGTGACGAGTGTAATCGTGCTCTCCTCGTTCCATAGCACCAGAACTTCGCGGTAAAGATTTGGGTTCTCCCAATCCATCCCGGCGATGCCTTCCTCGATGGGATACACAGAAGGCTCCTCGCCGCCTTCGCAGACAAGAAATACATTTTCTGGTAGCTCCTGGATGAACTTAACGAATGTGGTGATCATGTGATAAAATCCTTTCAAGCTGTATAGTGAGGGCCATTCAAATTGCCTCTCTATATTATAAAACGTACCGTGTTTGAATTAGTAACATGAAAGTGTTACCAATTTCTGATACGGTACGTTATTCTTTTATGAGGGAGGTACTGCTACTATGACTGATCATTGGTCCGATAGATTCAAGAGGAATTTTTATAATGGTGACTTGCTGCTGCCTGCCGAGGTCGCTGAGGTAATCTCTGTCAATTCTGATAAAATAATTTCTAGGCGCTATGTCTCTGACCTGGCGACTCTGTATGATCTCGAGCGGATAAAGCCGTATCCTACGGTGGTGCTCTACAAGTATGAGCAAATTAAGGATATCAAAGTTGCTAACCGGCGTGGTCGTCGAGCGCGGGCGAATCCTTCGCCGAATGCTCTGCGTCAGCGGGAATTCAAGGCGAGGCGTCGGGATCGCGGGCCAGCTGCGCAAGAGAACAACAAAGTACCGCTCCAGGTGTGATGCCTGGAGCGGTACTTTGTTGTTAAAACACTCGCTTCAATTCTTCGTAGTCGTCAAACTCTCTCTTCTTGATAATCATCGTCTCTTTGAGTTGGCGGGTTTGCTGTGTTGCGAGGTCTTCCGCTTCTTTCAAGGTGGCACAATGTCCGGCAATGACTGCAGCGAGCACCGAGCCGCCAAAGAAAATGCTGGTATTCATTATGCATACTGCACTTTCATGAAGTAGGAGCCGGACTCTCTACCAGGCACAGGTGAGCTGGTGAAGGATGCAGTCCTGCTACCACTTCGGAACATCTCGAGACCCGCTTTGCCTCTGAGCAATAGAAGGTACTTCCTCATCCTCGATCGGGGGACGTTCCCCGGTGCTTTCTCGTTCTGCTGCTTCGCGTTCAAGTATCTCAAGCTGGGCCTGGGTACTGCCCAGCTGCGCTCTCAATGCTGCAATGTGCTCCCCAGGTGCCATCCCAGCGATCTCGGGCGAACTGACCTGTCCTGGTTGAGAAACGGGTGGGTTTCCCCGCATCCCTCGCATCATGAACAGCATGGAAAGTGGACATGCCGCCAGGATAAGCAGCGGGATGGCCCCCAACAAGAGCCTCGGTGCTATGACCCCGGCAATCAGCGCCTGTACTGGCTACTTAGGATATCCGTTCCAAAACAAGGAGGCAAACAGTTATGTGGGAAACTTTCTCGCCAACAGTAATTCATGCGCTAGAGGCGCACCAGCGCCCATGAAAATGGATTGTCCTGCCCCTATTTTCTGGGGAGTCTGATGAGTAGATGCGAGGGGAAGGAACTGAAAAAGACATCATTTGCGCTCTTTTTTGGAACGGATATCCTAAGTAGCCAGTACAGGATAGTCTGCTCACCCTCCACCTTGACGTACCCTTCTCCAACGGCTATTATATCAGCATACAATGATATCATGTTATAAAGGATACAACGAGATGCTCACACAGGCACTTCAAGGAACCGCGCTCAAAGCCAAGCTCTTCCGTGGCTTTTCGGATACGTCCCGCCTCGCCATCTTGGAAGCCCTACGAGCCGGGCCGCTCACGGTCACAGCTCTTGTCGACGTAACGGGTCTCAGCCAGTCCAATGTATCCAATCATCTGGGATGTTTGCGTGATTGTGGCCTGGTTGTCTCAGTACCACAAGGACGTTACACCCAGTACCAGTTGAGTGACGAACGCGTTGCAACACTCCTGGGGTTGGCAGCAGACCTGTTGGCAGATGTTGCACGAGGGGTCTACGAGTGTACGCGCTATCAGGAACCGAAAGCCCAGTCGGATTGTGCGTGAAACGGCGAATATCCTGCTGGAGGCGGTTCCGCAAGACATCAACATTGATGCGTTGGTACAAGACATGAAGAGCGTCGCGGGCGTCCAGGATGTCCATGATTTGCACGTCTGGTGTATTACCAGTGGCATGTATGCCCTATCCTGTCATGCCCTCATCACGGATCAGTCGACGAGCGAGAGCACGCCCATCCTCCGTTCCCTGGAACGCCTGCTGTCGGAGAAATATCAGATCGGGCATAGCACCATTCAATGTGAATGCCATGCTCACCAGGAGCTCTATTGCTCGGTCGATGGCTTGTACTGCCAGATGGAAGCAGTTGGACACGACCACGAGTATGACCACAGCCATGCATCAGAAGAAGGACAACAACAACAACAACAAACCGTGAACCCAAAGGGAGGACAGGAATGGCACAACCACTGACTCAGGTGAGAGAACGAACCACCCGCGCAGGACAGGTACGCCTGGGGGTCTGGATTGAACTGGTGACGATTGTCTGGATGGTCATTGAGGCCAGTGTGGCCCTCTCTGTCGGGTTTGCCACGCGCAGCGTCTCGCTGCAAGGCTTTGGCCTGGACAGCATTGTCGAACTCATTGCGGGCGGGATCCTGCTCTGGCGACTGCTGGTCGAGCAACGTGGTGGTTCTACAGAGCGCATTGAGGTCGCCGAACGTCGCGCCTCCTGGGTCACCGCCATCAGTTTGTTTGCCCTGGCCGTCTACATTGTGGGGGACAGCGTCTTTGCTTTCGTCACGAGAACGCAACCAGAAGCCTCCTGGTGGGGTGTCAGTCTCGCCATCGCAGCAGCGATTATTATGCCGCTCTTGTGGCAGGGCAAGCTCCGGGTCGCCAAACGGATTGGGAGCGCGGCCCTCAAGGCGGATGCCGCGTGCAGTGTCACCTGCGCCTATATGTCTTTGACCTTGCTCGCTGGCCTCCTGCTCAATCGGCTCTTCGGCTGGTGGTGGGCTGATCCCCTGACGGCACTTGCCCTGGTCTACTTCCTGGTGCAGGAGGGACGCGAGGCCTTGCACGAAGCACGGACAGGCGAAACCTGTAGCTGCGGCGACAAGGAGTGCTGTGACGACTAATGAGCGCATTGACAGCAGCATGATGCGCGCGTATGCCTAACGTGGATGTCCTTTGGGAGCGGGGTGCGTGCACCGCTTGTGCTCACAGGCGCGAGTATACCCTTCTCGTTGGTCCGTCAGGTTGATTGGAGCATCAGTGCAACCCTTGAGGTGAGTATGCTACTGGCTCTCGTAATTCTCCTGGCAAGCTCTCTCCCTCCACCCCCTGCACGATCACCCCAGCCGAAACACACTCACGGCTTATTCAAACTCGCTATCAATCGCCACAACTGACCTTATTTGAACTTGATCCCGACGATTAGCTCTTGTTCAAGAAATTGCCGAAGTATGCGACCCGCAAAAGGGGAAGCGGATCGATGTGATCCAGTTGCCTCTTCCAGGACTGGACATGTGTTTTTGTCAAGAGACTTGTTTTTTGAGCAAACATTGTGCTATCTTTTCAATAAGATGTAATCTAGATTACATATCCAAACCTATTGACTCCGTAGTAACGATTCACTTGTAGTGCTTGCTACTCATTACGTTCATCATGCCCCACATATTCATCATTGTATAGAAAGGAAGTACATGGCTACGGAACAGATTACTACAGACGTAACACGAAGGTTGGACGTGCTGCATTGGAGCCGCTTCCACACGATGATCACAGCTGTCCTTGGCGTTGGTTGGCTGCTAGACGCGTTCGAGGTCAACATCGTCGGCAGCGTCCTCGGCGTCATCCAAACAGTATTTCACCTCGACGCGACCCAGGCATCATGGGTTGTGAGTATCTGGCTGATTGGTATTATGATCGGTGCGTTTGTCTTTGGCTATCTTGCCGACCGTTATGGACGCAAGCGCCTGTTTATCGCCACCCTGGTGATGTACTCGGTCTTCACCGTTCTGACTGCCTTTTCGCCCAACTATACCTTCCTGATGATTTTCCGTTTTCTCACTGCTATCGGCGTTGGGGCCGAATACACAGCTATTAACTCCGCCATTAGCGAATTCATTCCTCCCAAAAATCGCGGTAAGGTGAACGGCCTCGTGATGAACTTCTGGCCCATCGGCGCCATGATCGCTGCCCTGGTAAACCTGTTCTTCATCAATTTGCTGGCAGTTGACATTGGGTGGCGCGTCGGCTTTGCGTTTGGGGCTATCGCCGCCATCTTTGTGGTGTGGATGCGCCGCTCATTGCCAGAGTCGCCGCGCTGGCTTTTGACGAAGGGACGCGGTCAGGAGGCCGATGGTATCGTCCGTGAAATAGAAGCACAAGCTGGTCAGGCCAATGGAGCGGCCATAGCAGCCATTGCAGTTGATAGCAAACAGGCACAGCCATTTTTCAGTCAGATAATGGAACTGGCGACACGCTATCCTGGCAGGCTCGCACTTGGTTGTATCCTCGATCTTTCGGAAGCATTCGGCTACTACGGCATGTTCACCTTCCTCGCGCTGGCCGTTTTGCCTGCCGTCAATATCCCCGCTACGCAGATTCCCTGGTTTTACTTCCTCGGGAATGTTGGTGGGCTGCTTGGTGGACTGACGATGCTCACGGTCATCGATCGACTGGGGCGCAAGATTACGGTACCGATGTTTTACACGCTGGCAGCCATTTCTGCCGTGTTACTGGCTCCTGCGACAGGAACAAAAAGCGGGTTGATCGTGCTCCTTACATTCATGCTGGCCAACTTCTTCGCGACAGGGGCATGGACCAGTGCCTATCCCACTTTCTCAGAGATCTTCCCGACGCACCTGCGCTCAACAGGTATCGGCCTATCGGTAGCGGTTGGTCGTATTGGGGCTGCTGCAAGCGCTCCTTTGCTGATATGGATCGCCCTGGGGCCAACGGGTATTCCTGGAGCGCTGGTCACACTGGCCCTCCTGTGGCTGGTGGGAGCAATCGCTATGATCCCCTGGTACTTCCGCGGAGTCGAGGGCGCGGGTACTTCGCTCGAAAATATGGTAAGCTTGCCGACAGAGGTAGCTGTGAAGTAAAGTTTCCTGGCATGTAAACCGTCTCAGCACGAGTTCTGTCTTCCAGAACTCGTGCACACAGAGGAGCCTATATGAGCAAACTTGAGATTGGCCATACACTTAAGATGGCACAACCAGCAATGGTAAGTCCCGACCCTCCAGAACTGCAACTCGCTGCGCTCGACACACTCTGGCTACAGGTCACGGGAACGCTCTGCAATATCGCCTGCCTGCATTGCTTTATCACCTGCGGCCCCAAAAACCACCAGCATGAGATGATGACTGTAGCGCAGGTTCGTAGCGCGCTCGACGAAGCACGCAAGCAGGGCGTGCGCGAGTACTACTTTACGGGCGGCGAACCATTCCTGCATCCCAACATCAAAGAACTCATCACTCTGGCGCTGGAACAAGGTCCGCTCACTCTACTTACCAATGGCATGCTTGTTGATGATGAAATGGCGGCATGGCTTGGTGAAACGTTTCGCATATCTCCCTACTCACTCGACCTGCGCGTCAGTCTTGACGGAAGCACGGCGGAAGATAACGATAAAGTGCGCGGGAAAGGCACCTACAAGCGTATCACTGAGGGTATCGCACGCCTCGCCAGACATGGCATCAATCCTGTCATCACAGTTACCGAGGTACGACCTGAAATGGGTCATCCGAAGGAACGGGCGGCCTTCATGGCCTTTGTGCGCAGCATGGGCCTTGCTAAGCCGCGCTTGAAATTCCTCACACCATTCCTGATTGGACGCGAGGAAAGGCGCACGCGCGCTTATAGCGAAGAAGAATTACTCCACGAGGGCGATCTCCTGCCCGGAGAGGCGCAAAAGCTCCAGTGTAGCAGTTGCCGCATGATTACCGATGATGGTGTGTACCCTTGCCCCTTGCTCATCAACATTCCCAGCGCAAAGATGGGTGACACTTTCAACGACGGGCTGAGATCAATCACGCTTGCCTGGCAACCTTGCTACACCTGTCATATTTTCGGCGTTACCTGCCGTACCTGACATCGGATAGCGCACAATTTACGTGGGAGGAGCAACCTCTATGGACAACACTTTCGCTTCTCAGGCACTGCAGAGGCCTGTCGTACAAGAGCGCTACAGCATTGCGGTCTTTGGAGGCTGCTACAATAATTACCTCGCTTTGCAGGCTACGATTGACGATGCTCATAAACGGGGTGCAAACAGTATGTATTGCCTCGGCGATATGGGTGGATTTGGACCAGAACCCGACCGTGTATTTCCCATTTTATGGGAGAACGAGGTCATCTGCATGCAGGGCAACTACGACCACAGCATAGGTAACCGCCTGGCTGACTGTGCTTGTGGCTATACCGATCCACGCGACAACTATTACGCTCAAATCAGCTATGACTATACTCTTGCCAATACCGCAGATCGTTACAAAGACTGGCTGCGCGAGCTTCCCCCAGGCATTCACTTGAACCTGGCAAACCAGCGCATCCTGTTGGCGCATGGTTCGCCGCGCCGGATCAATGAATTTCTCTGGGAATCGACCACCCCTGATGCGTTCCTAACAAGGCTCTTTCACGACTATGAAGCGGACATCATCCTCTGCACGCACACAGGCATTCCATGGCAACGCCTGCTGCCCGATGGACGCCGTATGGTGAACGTAGGAGCCATTGGACGCCCTCCCAACGATGGGCAAATAAACGTCTGGTACGCGCTGTTGACCGTCTATCCGACGCAGAGCCGCGTTGATTGCGAGCTGCTGCCCGTTAGCTATGACTACGAGCGCCTGGCTTACGACATGCGACAGGAGAAGCTCCCCGCGGAGTTCGTCGAGACGATAGTGACGGGCTGGTGGACAACCTGCCTGGAGATATTACCTGCAAAAGAGCGAGCGCGAGGGCGATTTTAAAGCGCGTCTGTAATGCCGCGACAGTTGAAGTGTTACGAATATTTTAAGGATCGCTCCAGGAAAAAAGTTTTCAAAGGGTATGAAGATGGGTCGAACAAAGCCGGTTCGCTCTCTGCGTGTGGCATAATAGAGGTGGTTGTTTCCCGTGTTGAAAGTGTAGTCAATTCCGAAAAAGGAGCGTTTCGCTTGAAAGTATCGTTCTGGTTTGTCGTCATTGCCTCAGTTTTTGTCACCTGTCTGATTACAGCAAATATTATCGCCGTGAAGCTCATCCTGCTGTTTGGGTTTTTAGTCCCCGCCGGTATCATCATCTTTCCGCTGAGCTACCTATTTGGAGATGTGCTGACAGAGGTCTACGGGTATGGAGCCGCCAGGCAGGTTATCTGGCTTGGCTTTCTCTGTAACCTGCTGGCGGTAATCGCCATTTTCATAGGTGGACTGGCACCTTCCGCCCCATTCTGGCATAGCCAGTCCGCGTATGATACCATCCTGGGCTTTGCTCCACGCTTGTTGTTGGCCTCATTCATCGCTTATCTGGCAGGCGAGTTCACGAATTCCTTTGTGCTTGCCAAGTTAAAAATAGCCACGAAGGGACGCTGGCTGTGGATGCGTACCATCGGCTCGACGCTGGTAGGTGAGGGTATTGACACGCTGATATTTATCAGCATCGCCTTTTGGGGCCTCATTCCAACGCAACTGCTGCTCACAGCCATCCTTACCCAGTGGATATTCAAAGTGGTGTACGAGGTAGTTGCCACACCGTTTACATACCTGGTGGTCGGGTTTCTCAAGCGGCGCGAGGACCTCGATACCTACGACTACCGTACCAACTTCAATCCTCTGCTCTTCCGAAGCGAGGCCTCTAGCGAAGCCTCCGTCAGGTAGCCTTTTCGTGATGGCTCCCCGAACTCTACCCATAGGGGCGGGCGTGGCGTGGTCGATGGGGGAGGACGCAGCCGCATCCGGGGGATGATGAAGGCAGCGTCGCCCCGTCCTGTTCACCAACCACACTGCCTCACTTCTGCCCCGAACTTCAACCGTACGGCACTGCCTACACCCCTACCAATTCGCCGGAAGCCCCTGCAACAAAAGAACTTGCATTGTTCTCAGCAGGAAAAATGTGATGATAAACGCCATATCGATAATCCCCATCGGTGGCACAATACGGCGCACCGGGTCAATAAAGGGATCCGTAATCCGCGCCAGAAAGCGAATAATGGCATAACGTTCATCGAAACGCAGCATTGAAGCTATCGCGCGAATAAACATCGCCAGGATGATAAATGAAATGCCGTAGGTGATGATCCAACTCACTATTGGTAGCTGAAAGCCAAACATCCTCGTTACTCCTGCACTGTGCGAACCTCGACAACAGTAAAGCCGAATAGCTTCCGGCGGAAAATGTCTGTCACGCGCACTCCTTCGAGGTCAGGCAAAGTCGTCACATACTTCTGTACAAACTCACCCAGCGGGCGCGCCGCCATTAAACCCGCTACAGACGATGCCGCGGCAGAGACCAATCGTGTACGCGTATGATTGGAAACCATACCGAGCATCGTCCCAGCCGTGACCAGCGACATGCCAACCGCGAGATTCGTGCCGCAGTTGGGATGAATGGCCAGCTCTGCCTCCCCAGCCTTCAGGCGACTCAGCGCCTCGTCTAGTGCTCTGCGCAACAGGCCAAGATCAACATCACCAAAGATGATAAAGCCAGTAGAACTGGAACGGGCACTCACGCGCAGGTCAGGCACTATACCGCTCAGAATCGTTATCGTCGCGTGCTCCAGCGCGTGGTTCTGCCGAATGCGACGGCCAAACAATATTTCACTAGATTTCATGTAGTTGTATCCCCTTTATAGACACGCTCACCAAAGATCGCCCGTCCAATACGAACAATCGTAGCTCCTTCTTCAATAGCAACACTATAATCACCGGTCATGCCCATAGAAAGTTCGTCCCATGAACATTCCGCTACTTCATTCTGTAAACGCTCTCGCAGCCCTCGCAAGCCACGAAACACATACCGCACCTCTGCTGGATCACCTACCAATGGAGCAATCGTCATCAAACCCCGCACCTTCAAGCTAGGGAGCGCGGCTATCTGGCGCGCTATGCCGGGCGTCTCCTCGAAGGTCATACCTTCCTTACTAGCTTCACCCGAGACATTGATCTGTAGCAACACCGGTAAGATCTTCCCCTCTTCTTCGGCATGTTTGTTTAATATCTGTGCGAGATGCAAGCTATCGACACTCTGTACTGCATCAAATGCACCGGCAACCTTGGCAGCCTTATTGCTCTGCAAGTGTCCAATCATGTGCCAGCGCATCCCCCGCGGATGAAACTCAGCGATTTTTGGCAGCGCGTCCTGTACACGATTCTCACCAAAATCAGTCACCCCCAGATTATACGCTATTTTCACCAACTCGACAGGCATAGTCTTTGATACAGCCACCAGCGTGATTTCCTCGGCAGCTCTTCCAACGCGCCGTGCCGCTTCCTCGATCTGAGAGCGCACCCGAGCAATGTTGGCCGCCAATCTTTCTTCATCGCTTCTAAGCTGATCGTTCATACTGTCCATCTTTCAGTGAGAAAACTCTACCCTCAACTTCAGCCACAAATACCGCTGACCTCTCATCAGCAATAATACGTTCGAGAGATGCTCTGAGTTCTACATACCACCATCACACACGCATCCATTGCCACATCCAGGCACTCTGCTACCTCTAGAAACACAGCCGGATGGGGCTTTGAATGGGGCAGGCCCGAGGTATAAACAATTTCGTCGATCAATTCATCAAGGCCGTGGGCGGCAAGGTCTGCATTATGCCACTCGGCCGCCCACCATGTATTCGAAAGTAAGCCCAGTCGGTACCCATTCTTGCGCAACAATTGCAGCGTCTCGCACGCATCAGGAAAAACCACTGCCCATCCATCTCCATTCTCTTTCTCCCTTATCTTATCATCAGTTCTCTCCCTTATACATTAAACTAAGAACAAGCCCACTCGACAGAGGGCGGGAACAAGGGTACACTTGTTCTGTACAACTGTTGAAGGCGCCAGGGAAAGTCTACCTCTTCCACCCGGCTCGACCAATTGAGAAAGCTCGCACTTCCCTGGCACTGTTCCTGAGCGGGAGCGATCATGAGAGAGTCGCGCTTCGAGCGCCACAGTATAAGGGCACACGTGCTCAGGAACCATGGATGCAGAGAGGAGCGTTTCTGATGTGGTATGTTGGTATTGACTGGGCGAATGACCACCATGACGCCCTGGTCATTGATGAAAAGGGCCGTCAGGTCGGTTCGCTGCGTATCGATCACAACCCGCAAGGACTGAGCCGACTGAACACCTTCTTGGAACAGATCCTTGGGTCTGAGTCGAAAGACCAGATGGCCTGCATCATCGAGACGACGCATGGGTTGTTGATTGCTCACCTGTTGGAAGCAGGCTGGCCCGTCTATCCGGTTAATCCGCGCACCGTCGATCGGCGGCGATCCGCATCGGGTGCCAAGACGGATACGATCGATGCCTACTTGCTGGCCAAGACTGGGCGTGCGGATCTGGCCGATTTGCACCGCCTCACTCCAGACAGTGAGAAGATTACTGCGTTGAAACTGCTCACCCGCGATCAAGCTGCCTTGATCCAGATGCAAACGCGCTTGGTCAATCAGCTCACGGCCTGCCTCAAAGCCTATTACCCAGTGGCCTTGGAGTTGTTTGCGAAACTGCACCAGAAGAGCACGTTGCTGTTCTTGCAAACCTACCCCACTCCACAAGAAGCGATGGCCGCTTCGCTGGAACAGATCAGGGAGGTGCTCAGACAAGCCAAGCATTCTAATCCGACTCCGGTGGCGACCAACATTTTCGAGCGGCTGCATCAGCCACATTTGAAGGCTGATAGCGTGATCACTCGTAGTAAATCGCGGTTGATGCTGGTCCTGGTAAGTCAACTGCTGCCGCTGATTGAGCACATTGCTCAGTACGACAAAGAGATTGAAGCCTTTTTTTTGAGCCATGAGGACCATGCGATCTTTGAGAGCCTGCCACGTGCAGGCCAACGTCTGGCTCCACGACTGCTGGCAGAAATCGGGGATGATCGAGAACGCTACCACGATGCCAGCAGTCTGCAAGCGCTGGGAGGTACCTCGCCCGTGCTGTTTCAAAGCGGCATGTACTCCAAAGCGCATCGCCGCTTGGGGTGCATCAAATCCTTGCGCAATGCGCTTCATCAGTTTGCTTGGCAGAGCACGCAAAGTGAACCGTGGGCTAGGGACTATTACCAGCGAAAGCGAGCTGAAGGGAAAAGCCATACGGTGGCGGTACGTACGCTGGCCAATGTGTGGGTCAGGATCATCTTTGCCATGTGGTTGCATCATCGCTGCTATGAGAGCACCACCTTTGAGCAAGCGCAACGGCAACATGCACGGAAAGCGGCTTAACGGCTCCAGATCGTGCTGATCACGCTCAACACAAGCCAAAAACCCTGCATTTTTTGGGCTTTCAACTTGGCATGCCCACAACAGACCACGCCAGCGAGCGACTGTCAAGGAAAGCAGGAAAGCGAAGCGGCTTGACAGCCGCGAGTGGCGTGGTACACTGGTTTATGCCTTGTTGAAGTCATTTCTTCACCTCTTTTTTCTTCTGATTGGTTCTCTTGCTCTTAAATTGGCTCCAAAAAGGCTTGACATAGAGAGTCTTTCTCCCTCGCAAAAAATGACGCCTATACAGTGGTGCAGTGGTGCAGATTTTCTTGCACTTTTGTGCTACATATGCTACACTCTTTTCTCAAAGGGACAGTATAATAGTATAGTAGTGATTAAGGAGGTGAAAAAGATGCGACGCGTCCGAACTCTTGGAGTCGTCCTATTTATCCTTGGATTGTGGGTTTTCCTGGCTCCTTTCATTGGTCCGGCGATACACCTGTACTTGTCTCCACCCCCGATGCATATGGTGATGATGCACATGGGCAGCGGGATGATGCACAACGCTGTCGTGCTTAACCAGGCGATGGTGTTCTTCAACTTTCTGCCAGGCTTGATACTTACTCCGCTCGGCATTTATCTCATCTTCAGTGGCCGGACCTCCCCCATCACGCCGCCCTAGCTCCGTTCACATCGGAAGATGTAACGATGGCGCATGGTCTTTTGATTGCCGGGTAGGTCACACTCCGAGCAGGTGGAGTGTAGTTCATAGCTGTAGTGCGTATTCTCTTCAATTGTTCTGCCATCATTGTTAGGATGTTGGCTATTTGAAACGAAAGTGCTACCCACCAGAGGTAGTCGCTGCAAATGAAAGGCAATGAATATGGCTGAAGTAGCTGAGCAGAGTGCAGGTTACACTGCACCTCCAGAAGAATCGACAAAGTCTCGAGCCATCACCGGTATCGCCGCCGGGCTTATCTCGACAGGTTGCTGAGGAACGAGCGCAGTCACTCTCGGTTTGTTGGGAGTGAGCGCCGGATCCCTGTCAGGGGTCCTCGGAGATTACGGAAATTTCCTCAATATGCAGTTCCTGGCGTTGTCCGGACTAATCCTCAGTGTGATAATTCTCCTCGGCTTCACGTACTTCTCGGTACGACAGTTCAGGTCGCGTATGTCCGGAGAAGCATTCAGGCATGTATACGTACAAAGATTGATACGTACAGGCGGTTGGGCCGTGGGAACTTACCTTATCTCGTTCATTCTGATCGTGCCGATTATAGACCTCATCCTTCACAACCTCCACGTGAAGGGCTTCTAAGGGAAAGGAGATAAGATATGGCCGATACACAGTTTCAGACGAAGCCGCAACCACAACCAGTCCCTTACACTGGAGTTCAGGAAGGGTTCTGCGCCAATCGGGGGACGATCGCCTCCATAGGGTTTCTCGCGGGCTGGTTGCCAGTCACCTGCTGTAGCATTGGGGTAGTACCTGCAGTGCTCACCGGTTTTGGCGTCGGTACTGCTTACTTCGCGATGGGCAAGACAATGCTCTTTGGGCTTGGATGGACACCAATTTTGGCGCTTGTCTCTATAGCTATCGTACTTGCCGCCAGCTACTTCGTTGCCCGCCCAGCATTTACCGGTGGCTATCCACGAGGAGTGGCCGTTCGCGCCTACTGGAAGACAGCCGGGTATATGGGTTTGGCAGCGGGCATAGCGTTCATCCTCTGGATGGAACTGATCATGCCCATACTTTTCCTACTGGGCGTTCCGATGGGCGCTCTTCACGGCATGTAAGACATGTAAAAGAATGGGGGACACAGGTCTGTGTCTCCCATTCTTGACCCGGAATCAGAGCGGCTGATACGTCCTCCCCCTTTTGATAGTACCCGCTGCATCAGTCTTTGTCTTGAAAGATGCGGTATTGGCTCCACACTGCCATCTGTGAGTCGGTTGTGATACCGCAAGCGATTGGTGTGATGTATCCGTGATCTGAGTGAGCTATGCTTCCAGTAGAGAAAAGTTGGAAGGTACCTTCCTGGTGGATACCGACCTACCAGGAACAGCATGAAAGAGAGGATACTCATATGATGATGTGGGGATACGATTACAATTGGCCTGGCATATCTATGATGATGCTCGGCATGGTATTATCGATTGCACTGATAGTGGTAATCATCTGGGCGTTCGTGCGCTGGCTGAATAACAGGAAAACGCTCACAATGCCATCTAGGCTGCAGTCTCAGGACTCCTATCAAAAGTATGAGCAAGGATATCAGCCACAACAGCCGCCAATACCAACCCTTCAAGAAGCTGAGCCGCAGCCTCGATACCGACAGCCAGAGTATGAGCAACCACAGACGCTATACCCACAGGAGACGCCGTTGCAGCGGTGAGGGGGTTAACGGCTGCTCTCTGCTATATGTGATTGCGCGAGCGGTGCAGGTACGGCACGAACCTGAGTCCCTTCCCTCTTTATAATGAGAGAGACTTCTCCGCCTTCGCTCACATCAACCAACACGCGGCCTCCGCCAGAGCGGAATTCGCCGACAACCACCCGCAGGGCCAGTGTGTCCTCTAGCTCTCGCCTGATTAACCGCTTGAGCGGTCGAGCGCCATACTCGATATCGTAACCCTTGGCTGCCAACCAGTCGCGTGCACCCGGAGTCAGCACTAACTCGATTTTGTACTCTGCCGCCAATCGCTCCTGCAGACGCGCTACCTGGATATCGACCACGCTGCGAATCTCATCGCGACTGAGACGGTGGAAGACAATGATCTCGTCTATCCTGTTGAGGAATTCCGGTTTGAACTGAGCTCGGACGTCCTCCATAACACGCGCCCGAACCTCTTCTTCGGAAGCCGCAGAAAGTTCGACGATATGCTCTGAGCCGCAATTAGAGGTCATGATGATGACCGCGTAGCGGAAGTCGATCGTCTGGCCAAGGCCATCCGTCAGGCGCCCGTCCTCCATGATCTGGAGCAACAGGTTGAAGACGTCCGAATGCGCCTTCTCGAGCTCATCGAGAAGGACAATGCTGTACGGTCGCAGGCGCACCGCCTCGGTAAGTTGCCCCCCCTTATCGTATCCGACGTATCCCGGCGGCGCTCCGATGAGGCGAGCAATCTGGTGCCTTTCCATATACTCGGACATGTCGATCCTCACGAGGGCCGCTTCATCCTGGAATAGGAGGGCTGTGAGGGCGCGTGCCAGTTCGGTCTTCCCGACGCCCGTCGGGCCGAGGAAGAGGAAGGAGCCCACGGGTCGGCTCGGATCGGCGAGTCGGGCTCGTACCCTGCGCACCGCGTTCGCGACCGCAGTCACGGCAGTTGCCTGACCCACGACGCGCTGGTGAAGCACCTCCTCCAGCTTGGCAAGGCGTGCAGCCTCCTCATTGAGCAGATTCTGGAGCGGAATACCGGTCCATCGTGAGGCCACCGCCGCCACTTGCTCAGGGGCCACAACCGAACCTTGCTTCTCCGTAAGCCTGGCAGCGGCAGCTGCCTGGTCGAGCAGGGAGAGGGCGGAGTCTGGAAGCGCTCGATTCTTGAGGAAGCGCCGGGCGAGATGCGCAGCGTGTTCAAGCGCAGCGGGAGTGATTGAAATACCATGATGGGTCTCGATATTCCCTACCCAAAACTCGAGCATCTCAAGAGCCTGGGGATGCTGTGGCTCATCGATCTGTATCGTCTGGAATTGCGCCTCCACCTGGCGCTTGAGTTCGGACCGTTCGCGCAGCAGGTCGCTATCAGCTGTAGCCACGAGTGGTGTCTCCGATGACTCGAGCACTGCCCCGAAGAGGCGCAGGAGATCTGCTCCTCCTACTGAGGCAGTTGCAAGAAGTGTGGGAAGGTCGTCAAATACTGCCACCAGCGAGCCGTGATACCCCTGCAGCTCACGGACCACGGCAACCACCCGCTCTTCGAGTTGCCCGCGCATGCTGGCACCGGCGATCAGGGCGCGCATATTGAGCTCTACCATCCCCCGACCCGCGAGTCCGTGGGGCGCTGTACCCACCGCCATCCGTCGCGCCACCTCAACTACTACAGAGGTCTTACCCACACCGGGGCGGCCCACAATGAGCGCGTTATTGTGCCGCCAGCGCAGCAGGACCTCGAAGACCTCGGTTACCTCGGGCTCGCGGCCAACTAGTGGGTGCATAGCCATAGCTACACGCGTCAGGTCTCGGCCATACCGATTAAGGGTGGGACCGGGGACGGGAAAGTTCACCGGATGAACCTCTGACCCCCCATTATTGCCTTTCAGTAACAAGTTCCAAGATCTTTTCATCATCATATTCCTAATAATAGCTCCAGGCCCGGTGAGGTTGAACACCCTCTTTTTCCTGAAACTTTTACACGAAGAGGGGATAAAATCAACGACTGCCGGGCAGTGAAACGTCTGACGACAAACCGACGGCAGTATCTCCATTATAGCATGATTGAGGTGGTTCTTTGCCTGTCCCTGGCGACTCTCCGAGGCCCCGTTTAAGAGACAGGGAATGGCGTGTGATAGGTGCATATGTCACGTGGAGTCTTGACATCTCTCAATACAGCACGTTATACTTGAGAGCAGTATATGTGAGTTACATATAGTAAAACTTACATATAGAAGGTGTGCTAATACAGACAGGAGATGCCTCCATTGGTCTGGCCGATGCGGCCGAAGCGATGCTCAATGGGAATAATTCACTTCGGTGCCTTGCATCGGCAACAGCCCAGGAATGTCACGCAACCCGACCTCCTGTCGTACCACTTCCAGCAACAGGTACACTAGCTACTCCTGGAAGTGATCAAACGTTGCGCCGCAACACAAAGGGTCGAAGCGATATGAGTCGCGCCACGAAAACTATCCGTCAACAACTGAACTATCGCCCGGAAATAGCAGGCTGGTTTGAGGAGACGCAAGCTCTGTTCAACCGGGTCGCGGACTTCTACTTCGGGGTGATTGAGGCCAATCCCGAGGTGTTGGACCTGGACGGCAACGGTCCCCGCGATACCCTGGAGCGCCTCACGCACCGCACGAAAACGAATCCTGAACCGGTCATACCACTTGCGGCCGTAGCTGACAATCTCCCGGCACTCATGCGGCGGGCTGCTATTCAAGCGGCATTAGGAACTGCCCACTCCTTCCATTCCAACCTCGCCAGGTGGCGCAAGGAAAAAGATCAGGCTTTGAACAGGGGCGAGAAGTTCAAGAAGCGGCCACCTGCGCCACCCAGTCGCTGGAACAAGTCGGTCATGTTCTATGCTGGGATGTGGAAAGAGCGCACCACGACCAGCATTCTGCTCAAGCTCTGGACGGGGACAAGCTGGTGCTGGGTGAAGGTACGGATTAAAGGCCGCGAACTGCCCGAGGATTGGGAAGTGAAGAGCCCGCAGGTCGTACAGCGCGGTAAGCGATGGTGGCTCCACACCTTCCTTGAGAAGAACGCTTCCAACCCCGGTACAGTGAAAGAGCAGGTGACGAGCATGCCCGATGTACGGGTGTGCGCGGTCAAGTTGAACGTCATGGATGCCCTGGCGGTATGCACCATCCAGACGAGGGAAGGCACGACACTGGCGACCCGCTTCATTCGCGGTGGGCGCCAGCTGAACGGCCTTAGGAAGTCCTCGTTGGGACGCATCGCGCGTCGTCGGGCTGACACCGGTCTCATCGCGCAGGGCGAGCCCGATAACACCCGACTGTGGGAGAGGATGCGCCATCTCGACGAGCAGGTGGCCCACAGAGTCAGTCGGCGCATTGTGGATTTTGCCCAGGCGCACGGTGCAACGCTGCTGGTGTTCGAGCACCTCATCCCCTACCACCCTAAAAAGGGGTCGTTCAGCCAGAGGGGAAACGAGAAGCGCGCGTACTGGCTGAGAAGCAAGATCTTCCGCTACAGCCAGTACAAAGCGTGGGCTGAAGGGATCATCACCTGCCGGGTGAGCCCGCGCGGAACTGGCCGCGAGTGCGCCAGTTGTAAAGCGCAGGTCAACCGCTACAGCGAAGGGCAAGAGACCTCGGGCTATAATCCTGGTGCCCCGCTGGTGCTCTGCGCCGCCTGTGGTATGCGCGGCAATGCCGATCGCAACGCCAGTCTCAACATCGGGCAAAGGCTCTTTGCCCGCTACCAGAGAAAGGAAAAGCCTCGAACTTCTCCGCTCGCGGGGAGGCCCTCGAAAGAGGGAGGTGTTCCATTCCCCCATGCAGCCGAAAGCGGAGAGAGGCCACCTTCCGAACCCGCATGGCAAGGGGAACGGGACGGGTATGGCACCGCCAGGGGTCAGAGCCGTGGTGTGGCACGCCTCTGACCAGGTATTCCTCGCCCAGTACGGCCCAGCAGAGTAGTGGCAAGGCCGCGCATACTCTCGGGTGCGTGTATGCAGGAGTGCCGGAAGAAGCCGCGTTATGCGGCGGAGTGTCACGTGGTGGTATCGCGTAAAGCGATCGCTCACTGCGTAGAAGTATCGATGTAACCTTCCCTATAGAGAGGAAGAGCTTGTGTCAGGTGGTTTTCTGGCCTATACTGTAATCCCTTCCAGGGGTGAAGACGTATTACGTTATGGAGGATTTTTGCAGAAGAGACGACAACCAACAGGAATGCGCTAACTGATTGAAATGCGCAAAAGTGTTTGCATCTGATTGCATTTCACGTTATGTCCGGCAACACGTCGTGCCGTTCTGCAATCCGAGGTAGAAGTCGCTTCACACCAATCTCTGTAGTTATTTCTGTAGGAAAGGATTTGTACTTGTGAAAATTGCGATTGTAGGCAAAGGCGGTTCGGGCAAGACAACGCTCGCAGCTACCCTGTCGCGCCTGCTCGCCAGGCGTGGCTTTTCGGTCGTGGCCATCGATGGCGACCCCAATCCGAACCTGGGGATGGCTCTGGGTGTTGCAAGCCCAGAACTGGCGACTCAGCACAGCCTGCCGCGCTCGATTCTTGAGGAGCGCGCTGATGCATCCGGTGAGACTCAGATCGTAGGTCTGGCAGAACCGATTCAGACGATCACCACCGAGCATGGAGTACCCGCACCCGATGGCGTCACGCTGTTGATGAATGTGCAGCTCGAGCACGGAGGGGGAGGCTGCCTCTGCGGGGAACATATCACCGTGCGCGATCTGTTGGGTCACCTGGTTGAGCAAGAGGGACAGTTCACGATTCTCGATATGGAGGCATCGGTCGAGCACATGGGTCGTGGCACGCCCCGGTACGCCGATGTGCTGCTGATCGTCACCGAGCCCTACTACCGTTCTCTGGAGACGACGGGCCGCCTGGCGCCGCTTGCGCGGGATATCGAAGTCAAACAGATGTTTGTCGTGGCGAACAAGGTGCGGGGGCCGCGGGACGAAGAGGCCATCCGTCGCTACTGCGCCGAGCGGGGTCTCGAAGTTCTGGCTGCGCTCCCGTTCGATGAAGAGGTGGTGGAAGCTGAAAGTTCGGGAACTCCGATTCTCGATGTCGACCCCGGATCAGCCTACGTCAGAGTGGTCGAGCAATTGCTGGATCGTTTAGCCGCCGCGCCGCGCCTGACGGCATGACCAGCTCAACCGATTCTGGAAAACTCGTGTGCTTCACTACTCAATCGAGTTGCGACCGTCTGAAGAAGTCCCGATGTCTTGACACCCCGCAGGAGGGGCCATATACTACGGGATAGTATATGTAATATACATGTAGAAGAAATACTACTTCTCACAGGAGGTGCTGACGTTGGACGTGACTGATGCCGTTGAATCGATGCTAGCAGAGGGCAATACACCCGCGTGCCAGTGCAATGGAGGGCAACCGAAAAATTTCCTGCAGCCCTGTCTCCTGTTGCTGCTCTTCCAGCGACCATCGCATGGATACGATCTGCTGGATCGACTGGCACAGGCCGGGCTCAGCATCGGCGCGCCTGACCCGGCCGCCGTCTACCGCACCTTGCGCCAGATGGAGCGTGATGGCCTGGTCATCTCCCGCTGGGACCCGAGTACCCATGGCCCTCCCAGGCGCACCTACGAACTGAGTTCCGAAGGTCAGGACCTCCTACACACCTGGGCCCAGAGTATCCGCCAGAATCGCAAGGTGCTCGACCGCTATCTGACGCTGTACTCTTCCAAAATTGAACAGGATGCTCCCGATGCACAATTCCAGGGTGAGGCGGCGTCGAAGAGTCAATCGCATGATCTGAAGGGGATACAGACGTGATGAAATCGAGCAGTAGGCATGCATGCTAGCAGATAGGGTTCCGTTCCATCAGCACTGATGGAACGCACTTTTAAGTTACGACTTGGGACAGACGGTTTTCTGGCCTACGCGCTGTAATCATTGCCTACTATAGCGGCACACTATATATAAAAGGGTATTATTTAAAGTACGGTACCGCTGAGTAGGAAGTAACCATGGTGGCCACATCTGTGCTGTGGCAGACATGGACAACAGGAGAGGATATTTATTCATGAAAGTTGCGATTGTTGGCAAGGGTGGTTCGGGCAAGACAACACTTGCTGCTACGTTGTCCCGCCTGCTCGCAAGGCGTGGTTTCCCGGTCCTGGCGATTGACAGCGACCCCAATCCGAACCTGGGCATGGCCCTGGGTGTGGGCGTAACGGGGTTGAAAGCGCTGCAGCCGCTGCCACACTCGATCCTCGAGCGGCAAACCAATGCAGCGGGCACGAGCGAGGTTGTCGGACTGGCCGCACCTATCGAGGCGATTACCTCCGAATACGGTATCACTGCACCCGATGGAGTCAAGCTGTTGATGAATGTGCAGCTCGAACACGCGGGAAAGGGCTGACTGTGTTCGACACATGCCACCGTGCGTGGCATGCTGGGTCATCTAGTCGAGCAGACTCACCAGCTCACCATCATCGATATGGAAGCGTCGGTCGAGCACATGAGCCGTGGTACACCCAGATACGCTGATGTGCTGCTGATCGTCACTGAGCCCTACTACCGCTCCCTGGAGGCAATGGGCCGCATAGCGCCTCTTGCGCGTGAACTCGAGATCAAACAGGTCTACGTCGTGGCGAACAAAGTGCGGAACCCCCGCGACGAAGAGGCGGTTCGCACTTACTGTGCGGAACGAGGACTTGAGATTCTCGCTGTACTCCCTTACGATGAAGAGGTACTTGAGGCGGATCAGACGGGAACCCCGATCCTCGATTCCGACCCTGAATCGGCCTATGTAAGGGTGGTCGAGCAGTTACTGGAAAGATTGCCCGCCGCACGCTGAATGGAGTGCTCCGGGTTGGAAGGAAAGAGATGAGAGCGTTTCACACGCCACACAAAATACCGACGGGCGACCTCCCTTCTCCTTCCTCTTGTAAATTGTTCTTGTAGAACATTCCCAGATCTTGACATCTTGGGGTACAATGCTGATAGTATATGTAATATACATATAGAGGCCGTGCTAATACGACAAGTACATTCAGTACACGAGGAAGGGGCACGATCTATGGCAATGGAAACTTCAACACAGGAAGCCAACACCATCACCGCTCCTGCGGCTCCCTTGAGCGCAGAGCCGAGCGGTCTTACTCCGTCGGCAGAAGTCGGTCGACCAGGACCACAGGAAGAGCGGCAGCAAGAACCGCTGAAAGGGCCGCTCAGCAAAGTGTACGCCTTCTGGCTGGCCGGAATGAGCTGTGATGGCTGCACGGTTGCCGTCGCCGGGGCGACCTCGCCTCCGGTCGAAGCACTGCTCAACGGCACTTTGCCTGGTTTGCCTCAGGTGATACTCTCCCACCCAGTGCTTTCAGTCGAGTCGGGCGTGGAATTTATGAAGGCGCATCATATGGCGTGGGAGGGCAAGCTGGATGCGCCGTATGTACTCATTTACGAAGGCTCAATAGCCGACGAACGCATCGCCGCTGAGACAGGAGGCTACTGGTCCGCTATGGGCAGCAGTGTCATGGATGATGAAGGTGATCCGTTTGAAGAAAAGTTTGTGTCAACAGCCGAGTGGGCAAAGCGGCTGGCACCAGGTGCTGCTGCCTCGATTGCTATAGGCACCTGCGCGACATGGGGCGGCATCCCCGCTGCCTATGGCAACGTGACAGGCTCGATGAGCCTCATGGACTTCCTGGGAAGGGATTATCGCAGCGCACTCGGTCTGCCAGTGATCAACATCCCCGGCTGCTCACCCATTGGCGATAACTTCACTGAGACGGTTGCCGTGATACTCATGTTCCTGCAAGGCCTGGGGCCACTACCGGAGTTCGATGAACTGGGCCGACCCGCCTGGCTTTTCAACGAGACGGTCCACCGTGGCTGTGTGCGTGCCGGTTACTACGAAGAGGGCACCTTCGCCAAACATTACGGCGATAAAGAGTGCCTGGTGGAAATTGGTTGCTGGGGGCCGGTGGTGCAGTGCAACATTACCTCGCGCGGTGCGATCAATCACATGGGTGGCTGTATGAATACCGGCGGCATCTGCATCGGCTGCACTATGCCAGGTTTCCCCGACAAATTCTCGCCTTTCTACAAGACACCTCCCGGCACGGTCGTTTCCGGAACAGCCTCTCGCATTGTCGGGTCATTCATCCGCCCGCTCCGCCGTATCAGTCAGCGCGACCGCAACCGTGAGCGCCAGTGGGATAAAGTCGGCGCAGTGTCCAGCGGCTGGGGTAATGTCGATGAGCCATCGATAGGGGATCGGTTTGTGCATTTCTTCTATGAAAAGCTCCAATTCCTCGGTGCAACGAAGCCGGGCGCTCGCCGCCAGCCCGAGGATCGGGAACGGGAGGAACGCACGAAACAGTAAGCAAACTCGCATGTTTCCTGTCATCTATACATATTCTATAAAGGAGTAGCTTATGACAGACGCTCAACTCTATACTGACTGGATCATTGGTCTGATTATCACCGCGGTTGTGGTCGTGATAGTTGCAGCACTCTTGCTCTGGATACTGGCGCTGGTTCGCAGCATCGCTGCGAACGCCACTCGCGCCTTGCAAGCCGTCGAGCGTGTCCGCGTCAATACACAGCCTATCTGGGCGCTTCAGGATACCAACACTGTCGGCTTGCAGTTGCTCGAGGGCGCTCAATCGATTCGGGAGCATGCCGAGACCGCTGCTGGCGTACTGGAAGGTCATACTGCTGAGCCTGTCCCAACTACCTGACGCTGTTGATTTCAGCTGTCGCCTATTTTTGATGGAGGTATGCCTATGCACACACTACTCGATGTGAGTTTCGGGGCTGTCTACACAGTCTGGTGGATTTCACTCGCCATTTTTCTGGTCGTGCTGGTCGTTGTTGCGCTCCTGCTCACGCTGATCTTAAACACGGTGCGTAAGATCGAGCAGGGGGCGTCGCAGATCTGGACCGTCGGACAGAACGTTGCCAACAATACCGTTCAAATCCCTCTGCTTGTGACGACCAATCAGGTCGTCGACGCCATTCACGGTGAAGCTGGGAAGATCCTCGGTGCAGCGACACGTATCCAGCAGCATGCAGAAAGTTGCCCTGGTTGACCGGGCTGCGCGCTGTCGTCGGTCGGCGACAAGAGAGGGGGAAAATGATGATCGTGCTGCTGATGATACTCTCAGCGCTGGCTTTGCTGGCGCTGTTCGGAGCGCTAATCTATTTTCTGGTGAAGATCATCGCTGTGCTCGACCGCATCGGAGGGCGAGCAGACAGCTACCTGGCCAAGTTGCGCATGGGCCTGCGCGCGATCGAGGTCGAGACGGGTCACCTCCCCACACAGGTGACCCGGCTCAACGAGAGTCTGCAAGCCGTTGGCGACGGCCTGAAGGCCGTTGATCAGCGTCTCGTAGGGACGGCAACTGCCGCGATACAACAGGAGGAGTAAAGCCATGGTAGATGTTCCTGATGCAGTCTACGTAATCTGGATTATTGCCCTGGTGCTGGTGCTGGTGGTCCTGGTGGTGCCTATCGCCGTCTATTTCTTGCACCGCTTGCTCCAGGATGGACTTCATATCAAGCGCTACACCGCCGAAATGCTGACGGCGGGTTTGGGCATCGCCGGTAATACGCAGCACATCTCGGCACTGGAAAGCACCATTCAGGTTGCGACCGGGATTCTAGAAACGGCGGGAGCCATTGATCAGCACAGCGAAGCCATTGAGAATTTGCTGGCGAGTCGAGCAGCAAGTATCGGCGACGGTCGTATGCGATAAGCGGAGGTATATTTATGGCCATCATACTTATGTGGATTACGCTGATCGTCATCGCGCTGGTAATTGTCGTACTTGCAGTCTACCTGATCAGCTTCGCACTGGCGCTGATGGGCGCCAACCGCAACCTGAAGCAGCTCGTTGGCGGGTTGGAGCTCATCGGGTCCCACAGCGAACCGCTCCCGCAGGAACTGACGACGATCAATGGCGCGCTCGTCGAGTTACTGCACGGCTTACAATCAGTTGATGCGCACCTTGCCGGGATTGTGCGTGTGTTCAAGCGTTAGAAGAGGAGTTAGCGATATGTGCTTCAAGAACCTACCCATCGAGTTCGATGAACAGGGGCGGGCTTACCTGAGGGAGGGCGTGCGTAACCCCTATACCTACGATACCAAGTCGCTCGCGACTGAGGAAGATAGACTGCACGAGCTGCTGAGGAAGAATGGTCACATTAAGACGGCGAACTTTGATCCGGTCACCCGCGTCGCTGGTGCCCTGTCCTTCCATACCATCGTCGATCTCAAAGATCGCAAGGTTTTAAGTGCCAACTCGATGGCTACGCTGTTTCGTGGCTACGAGGTGATCCTTAAAGGCCGCGACCCACGTGATGCGATCTTTATCAGCAGTCGCGCCTGTGGCGTATGCGGCGGCGTACATGCCACGGTTGCTTCGGAGGCTATGGAGATGGCTTTCGGTCTCGTTCCCCCGCCACTGGGTATCATTGTCAGGAACATGCTGCTGGCTCTGGAGTATCTCTATGACCACCCGCTGCACCTCTTCCTGCTAGCGGGGCCTGACTACTCGCAGGCAATTGTTGAGACTTCCAACCCCGAATTGCTGGCGCGCGCGCGGCAGACGCTGGCACCAGGGGCCAATTTCCACGGCTACTCCACTATCGGTGCGCTGATGGAGGACATGAATCCACTGACTGGGGCACTCTACCTGGAGGCGCTGCACATGACACGTGTAGCCCGCGAGGCCTATGTGCTCCTGGGTGCCAAATATCCCCATCCGGAGACAATCGTCCCCGGTGGAGTAAGTACAACGGTCAATCTGCATGTCTTCAACGAAATCTACACGCGCCTGGCGCAGTTCTTCGATTATTCAAGGAAGGTCGTGGCTATCTGGGATGATCTGACCGAGTTCTTTTACGATGCCAACCCGCTTTACCGCCAGGTAGGCTCCCGCGCTAAGAACCTGATCGATCTGGGTGTCTGGGATGACCCGGATGCGTACGATGCCTCTTACGCGCACCTCAATGATTGGGGAGAGAAGCGTTGGGCCACGCCCGGCGTGATTCGCGATGGCGAGCTGATCACCACGCGCCTGCAGGATATCAACATTGGCATGGAGGAGTTTGTCGAACACTCGTATTATGAAAACTGGGATGGACACCGCTTCAAGACCGACCCGCTGGGTGCGCCGTTAAGTCCCCATCATGCTTGGAACAAGGACACGAAGCCCAGGCCCGGCGGCACGAACTGGAAGGAACGCTACACCTGGGATACGGCCCCCCGTTGGGATCGGACAACGATGGAGGCGGGTGCCTATGCGCGCCTTTGGAACACAGCTGTGGCAGGCAAACTGCATTGGAACCGCTACCTGGAGGCAACCGGAACGAGCCTGCGTATTCACATTCCCCGGGCCAAGTTCCAGGCCTCGGACCTGGAATGGCATGTGCCACAGGATTGGAACGCCTTCGAGCGTAATCGCGGACGGGCCTACTGCATCGCCTACACGACGATGGTGGCGATGGACAACTGGCAGATCGGCATGGATTTGCTCAAACAGGGCAAAACCCGCGTTAGTACGGATTTTGAACTCCCGCGTCATGGTACGCAAATCGGCGCTGGCTTCTGGGGCGCGGGCCGCGGATACCTGACTCACCACCTGGTGGTTGATGACGGCGCGATCTCGAACTACCAGATCAACACGCCATCGACGATCAACGCCTCGCCGCGCGATCCCTGGGGCAATCCGGGGGCTTACGAGGAAGCCGTCATGAACACGCCGATCCTCGAGACCTTCTCGAAAGCAGAGGACTACAGGGGCATCGATATCCTGCGTACCATCCGCAGCTTCGATCCCTGTATGCCCTGCACTACGCACATCCACGTGGATGGTTCGGACCGGGTGATCTCGCGGGAGATCAATACATGTGCTTGTGGTATCGATGAGTAGCGGGATAAAGCGCGTTTTCATCGGCGCAATTGGCTATACCAATCTGCGCGATTTATCGGTTGGACTGGCGGTCTTGGAGGAACTCAAGCGGTTGGAGTGGCCTGGCGGGGTTGAAATCGATGACCTTGGTCCCGGCGGCCCTATCGCCGCAGTCCACCGCTTTCGCGATGTTCCGCTCTTCGACCGGGTCATCCTGGTCGGAGCTGTAGGGCGTAGCCGTCAGCCAGGGCAGGTCTATTGCTACCACTGGGATGGTTCCCTGCCCGACCGCGACGAGATCCAGATGCGGGTCGCGGAGGGAGTCACTGGCGTGATTAGCCTGGACAATTTGCTGATCGTCGGAGGCTTCTTCGCCATCTGGCCTCCCGACCTGGTAATAGTCGAGGTCGAGCCGCGCGATGAAGACTGGGGGTCGGATTTCAGTGCGCCTGTGCAGGCAGCCATCGGACCTGCCATTCAGGCGGTACAACTGGCGGCATTTGCGCCGCTCGATGGCCTCTCAACTAGCCCACTCACGGCATGGGAAGCCCGATTCCTGTCGACGTAAGAAGGATTCATTCATCGGGCAGGAATGGATCGCCTTTTTCGGATTGCGTCTTACTATGTACTTGCTATATGAGGCGGAGGAACGAGTATGCAGCAGCAACGTGAGGATCAAGTTGACCAGTTGCAGCCCCTGGATGAGTTGTACTGGCGCGACGAGATCCTGCAGGTCATGTATTGGTACAGGGGAGAGGGTTTCGGGGAGAGCGTCACCGTGAGCGATCTCCACACCTTTCTGCCCGCCGATGAACGCCTGCTGGCTTCGCAGATGGAGCGTATGGTCGTGGATGGTTACCTCGTGCGCAATGATGATACTCCCTCATCCCACTACGCTTTCACTGACTATGGCGCGAGAGAAGGGGGGCGGCGCTTCGCCGACGAGTTCTCCGACATCACCATCCAGGGACACGGAGAATGCGGCCCGGACTGCCCGCACTGTAAGGGTGTTGCACGCGATAAATGCGTGCATTGCAGCACTGCGTAGGCGCTGATATGTCGCCGTTGGATGCTCGATTGCGAAAAAGGAAGAATCTGTGACAGATCAATTGTCGGCCAGTAAAGAGCCAGATCAGTCTCTCGATCAGATCACGCAGAGGCTGGATAGCCTGGTGCAGGCATTCGAGCAGCACCCGATTATCCAGGTACGTAAAGAGGCGATGGAGATGCTAGGTCTGATTGATGCGCTGCACCGGACTGGCATCCAGCGGCTGGTCGAAGCAATCCAGAATCAAGGATCAGAAGTACTCGATCAGCTACTGGAGGATCCGGCAGTCGAGGTGCTCTTGACGCTCTATGACCTGATGCCACCTGAACCCCACACGCAGGTAGAGTCGGTGCTTGAGGCACTGGGTCCCTATATGGCTTCCTATGGCTACACAGTCGAGGTTCTCGACGTGATTGACGGCGTAGTGCAACTCTGCCTGAGCGGCTCGGGAAACGGTGTTGCCGGCTCAAAACAGGTGCTCATACATGAGATCGAGCAGGCGCTGCGTGCGGGCTTCCCCCGCTTCCACTCCATAGAAATGCGCGAACCAGCCAATCCCCCCCGCTCCGGAATTTTTATCCCACTCCAGCAAGTCGGTCCGGTGGTGCGCACGATCAAACGTCCCGTCTTTACGCCGGTCGCCCCACTTGAATCCCTTCAGCCAGGCGCTTTGAAGGGAGTTGAGGTCGGAGAATTGCGCATCTTGCTCTGCAACCTGGAAGGCGACGTCTACGCGTACCGCAACAGTTGTCAAGGCTCAGTTTTGCCCCTCGATATGGGCGAGCTGAAGGATCACACACTCCGTTGTCCCTGGCACAACTGCCTCTATGATATACGCACGGGCAAGCGCCTGGATGGTGTCACTGGTCGGTTACAGGTGATACCGGCTGCGCTTCGCGACGGGATGATCCAGCTCGCGCTCGATGTCGAGTCCGTGCCGCTAGGCGTATCTCAGGCGCCGGGGAAATCCGGTGGAGGGAGGACGAGTTGACGGACACGGTAAGGCAGCACATCGAATCAGGCAACGGGCGACACGTACTCGTGGCGGGCGTTGGGAATGTCCTCCATGGTGACGATGGCTATGGCGTTGCGGTCGTGCAGCGATTGGCGCAGCGATCTGATCTTCCTCCTTCCGTCAAAGTCGTGGAGGTGGGCATCGGTGGCATTAGCCTGGTGCAGGAATTGTTCGATGGCTACGATGTGCTGATGATCGTAGATGCGGTGGAGCGCGCTGGCGCACCGGGAACAATTTTTTTATTGGAGACTCAAGTGCCAGACCTGGCGCAGTGGCCCCACGAGCAACGCCAGGATTTCCTCGCCAATATGCATATGACGACGCCCTCGCGGGCGCTGATCCTGGCCAGAGCCCTGGGTGTACTTCCGTCCTCCGTCTATATGCTGGGCTGCCAGCCAACAACATGCGACGAACTCGTCATCGGTCTGAGTCACCCTGTGGAGCGTGCGGTGGATCTGAGCGTCGAACGGCTGATCGGCGAGCTTCGCCAGCTTACCGGCATGTCGCTTGTAACCACTGAGCCAGGTGCTACGGGAGGAGCTTGAGACAGTTCCTGTTTTTACACTCAAACAACCGAGGGTTTGATGTCACACTGTATACAGATGAAAGGAGGCATGGAGATGAGCTATTTACTAAGAGGCGTCCTCATCGGCCTTGGTATTAGCATTGGCATCGGCATAGTTATAATACTGATACGCAATGAAGAGATGCGCCGTCAGTTGCGTGCGCGTTACGAGGATCTGCGGAAATCTCTTCCCGAAGGTGAACAATTGAAACAAACCGGGCAACAGGTTGCCGAACGCGTCTCACAGACAGCCGCCCAGTTGAAATCATCTGCGCAACAGGCCGCGACAAAGGTGCGTGAGGCTGGGAGTGCTCTGGGTGACATAGCACAGCAGTCCGCCAGGGAGGTGCAGCGAGCGGGGCAGGATGTTGCCAGCACCATAGACCAGGCGGCACAATCGGCGCAGCAGGGCGAGTAGTACGACAATCCATGAGAGAGGGCCGTAGACCTGACTTCGTAGTGAGCGGTAGCGATAGAGGGCAAAGCGAGTGGAGATGGAAAAACAGGTCGTTCGAATACGCAAAACGATAGAGCAGAGGCCCATAGTGGACCCGTCGAAGTGCTATTTCTGCGGCGGAAAGGTCACGGCGAAGTGCGTAACCTGCAGGGTACCGGTGTGTGACGACCACGTGCGGGAGACACACCGTTGCGAGTTGTTCAGTGAGCCGATAACGACCATGTGTCTTGAATGTGCAGCTTTTATAAGTTACTGGTGAAGCCTCAGCAGCCGGAAGGGAGCGGGCAATGGAGTACATTGAAGATGTCACTCGGTTACAGCAAGGCGTTGGAGCGACTGCGGAGGCGCGACTGACTCCCCTGCAACCGCTGATCGAGTTCTATGAGCGCGAGATGGGAGAGCTCCCGGGACGGCTGATGATCGCGACGTCCTTTCTGGGCGATGCGCAGCTTATGGCCGGCTGGTCGGAGCTTTCGCCCGAGTTCCGTCAGGCGGTCGAGCAGGCCCAGGCGCTGGTCGTCTCGGTGATGGTGCGCATACTGAACGCGCAGGAGGGTGAGGGGTGCGGCTGCAAGGACGACAGCAGTCCGAATGCCGATCTGCAGCGCTTCCTCGATTCTCTACCGCGCAGGGAGTAGGGGGCGCATGCTGGCCGTCACGACGCGCAACAAGCTACGGAGCTGGCGCTACAGCTTGCCGATGATGCGGGCGCGGGGATACGTCAGGGAGCAACTGGCAACAACACATGGCCTGATCCGCTATGTTAGCGCAATCGCCAGCCCGACCGAGTTCCTGACCATGACCGTCTGGGAGAACCGACAGTCGATGTTCGACTTCATGAGCTCGGGCGCTCACCAGGAGTTCATGTGGATGTTCTCGCGCTGGTCGGCGTCGTTCTGGAGCATGCGCTGGATACCCACCGAGGCCGAGGAGGGTACATGGAGTGGGCTTTCGCTCAGGAATATGGTGGAACCGGACGAACAGCTCCACAGTGATGCGCGGCCTCGAGCTCCACAGTTGCTACCGTCGGGCCTCGAAGCTTCTGGGTTCTAACCCTGTGGCGTAATGCCTCGGGGGGATCCAATAATGCAATTCGGATACTTCGTCAGCACCTGGGTGCCAGTTGGACCATGTGCTGGCAGGCCGGTGAGTATGAGATCGGCAACTGGAACGGTTTGCGACTGCGCCAGCTGGCCTCAGCGCGGAATCGCGAGCTTCGAATGCAAGGCGAGACTACTTAGAACAGCGGCTCTGGCCTGCTTCTAGCACGGGTCGATTGTTTGATGCTGTCGCCGCGCTGGTTGGTTCGCCTGTAGGGTCATCCCTTACGGATGCCCAATTCTATGAGGGCCAGGCTGCTATTGAACTGGATCAGCAGGATGTCTCAACCTCACCCATAGCGGGCCGCTTCCATCGTTCTATTGCCGAACTGCTGGCGACGGTTTGTTTCGGAGCACGCGAGCAGACTGGACTGAACATTGTTGCTCTCAGCGGCGGCGTATTCCAAAATCGGCTGTTGCTCGAGCAATTGACGATACGCCTGGAAGAAATGGCCTTCCAGGTCTATATAAATCGACTCGTACCGCCCAATGATGGCGGTGTCAGCCTGCGTCAGGCGGCAATAGCCGCAGCACGGCTGCAGATAGGACAGGAGAACGAATATGTGTCTAGGTATTCCAGGCCAGATCGTAGCAATGGTAGATGACGCGAATTCCATCGCCAAGGTTGATGTCTCTGGTGTGAAGCGCAACGTGAACGTCGCGCTGGTGCGTCCCGAGGGCATCGAGCCAGGTGATTGGGTGTTGATCCATGTCGGCTTTGCCATGAGCAAGATCGACGAGCACGAAGCGCGTGAGACCATCAGAGTTCTACAGCAAATGGGCGAAGCTTATACCGATGAACTCAAAATGCTCCATTCGAGCCAGATTGAATAACGAGGTGCATCGTTGACAGCCGAAAGTGAAAACCTGGATCTGAGATCCCTGGTGACGGCACGCTTCGAGCAGAGCAAGGATTATTGAATTGAAAGTTAAAGCAGAGGTCGCAAGCACTACCCAATACATTATTCCCTTAACGTAAAGCCAACACCACCGGAAACCTTCCCGTCTTCCCTTGCTCCATGCGATGCGAGAAAAAGAGATCGGTACTGCACCCCGTACAAATTCCCGGCATCTCGATGTGTTCTGGCAACAAACCGGCCAGCAGCAATTGCTTGTAATTGGACTCCCGAATATCCAGGCGCAGGCTTACACGATCCTCTAACTGCTTCGTCGAAAACACCGCCGACTCGCGCACCCTCTCACGATACTTTTCCACCGTTGGCATCTCGTCGAATTCCACCTCTCCCAGATAGAGGCTCCGCACCTGCTCAGAAATTTCATAACAACACGCGCCAATCGACGGAGCAATACCCGCGTACATATGCTCTGATCGGCATCCAAATTGATCGCGCATAGCCTCTACCGTGGCAAACACAATACCGCGTGCAGTGCCGCGCCAACCACCGTGAGCCAGCCCGATAGCCCCTTGCACCGGGTCATAAAACAGTATCGGCGTGCAATCGGCAAAAGAGAGTGCCAGCGTCACCCCTCTTTGCCTCGTAATCAGCGCGTCCGCCTTCCGTCTCGGCTTGATCGTCCACACCAACTCCTGCTCTTCCAGGCAATATGAGCGATGCGGCCAATCGTAACGCCAGTCGTCCCATACCTCCCTCTCCGTATCAATCGTAGCAACCTCCGCGCCATGTACCTGCCACAGCGTCGCGCAAGGATAAGCCTCTATACCTAACGTCTGCAATACCAGCAGCCGGTTGCGCACAACATTCTCAAATGTATCACCTGTGCTAAACGAAGCATTCAACCCCTCGTACGGTGTCTTACTATATCCCCCCAACCTTGTAAATACCCCGTGTCTTAACTCTGAGAATTGGCGATAATGCCCAAACTGCAAATAGTGCACATTATCCCCTCGCTGCTCGATCAAAATAGCTCCTTTAATTTCAACTAGATTGTCATAAAACGGAGAGCAGGCTCAGGCCGTGGCCTGAGCCTGCTCTCCGTTTTATGACAGCATTTTTACCCCGTAACATTACAACTTTGCGCATCACCCAGCCCAAAGATTTGATTGACCAATGGTTGAATATTACTACAATTCGGTATCACCACCGACTGCTGAGCATTCACCGACGGATCATAGACATTACCATAATCCCCGTAATTCTGGTTTCCCTTTCCCGGCCCAAGCGTGATCCGCTGAATGGCATTGGTGGACAAATCGTGCCCAAAACCAGCGAAACCCACTATCTCCTGTTCGCTCAAATCAGTATACACGCTCCCCTTCAAATCATTGAAAAGTGGTTGAAGATTGCTAAGTATACTGCTAACATTTAACTTCTGTTTCAGCGCTTGCAGCACCTGCTGTTGTCGCTGCGTGCGTCCTATATCGCCCACGAGATCAGCATGGCGCGAACGCACATATTCCAGCGTCTCCAACCCATTCAAATGCTGCGGCCCCGGCGCGCTATAAAGCCTTTTATACGCGTTAGGATTGGTGGCGCCCTTCCCTGTATCGTCGGGGTAGACATCATCGACAATTGGGTGCGTCAAATCCATATTGAGGCCGCCCAGCGTATCGATCACCTTAGCAAAGCCGCTCAATCCCACCCACGCGTAGCGATCGATCGTAATCCCATAATCCTTCTCAATCGTCAGGCGCGCCAGCCGTACACCATTATCAAAACTATTCCGTTGAGCTGCTCCCAGGATAAATGCCTGGTCAATTTTATGCATCCCACCCACCTCCGGCACACTCACCCACGAGTCGCGCGGGATAGAAAGCAACGTCACCGTGTTATTAATCGTGTCCACGTGCACAACCATCATTACCTGTGTCAGCAAAGCGGGAAAATTGTACTTCCCATCGTTATCGCTGCCCAGCAGCAAAATATTCCACACCTTTCCCGCCACATTGCTATCCGATGGGATCACATTATTGCTAGGCTCGTCCAGACCGCGACTGACTTGATGAATGAAAGGAGCAACCGTTGATTGTACATAGTAATAGCCATAAACCAGCGCAAACCCTCCCGTCAGTATAAGCAACAGCAAGACGATAATCACTACGCGCGCAAACAGTGGCCAGCGCCTCTTCACTTTAGGTAAAGCAGGGAAGGCCGCTGTCGGCATCTGATCTACTTTAGAGGTAAACGGCGGCTGTGAATCCCTTCCTCCATTTCCCTCTTGCAGATGTGTTGACTGTGAGTTCGCATCGTATCCCTGCGTTGGCAAGCCAGTTTTTCCACGCCGTGGCAATTTAACAGTCGTATCGTCGTCCATGTTTCTATCCCGCTTCACATAGTAGAGCTTATATGCATTGTAGTATATTTTATATCATAACGATATGTAGCAATAGCATAGACAAGATACATCTACTGCCACAGAAGTAAGCTAAGTATATCAGCCTGAATAAGCTTTCTACAAGGGAATACCTCCCAGCGGAAAAGCGGAAAACATTTCATTGACATAGCCTTTTGCACTTGTTATACTTCTTTCACACCTACCTCATTAATGAATTGACCAGCTAGTATCAGCGACCGGCTTATTCTACTTCTACGAAATTGAGCAGGAAATAAGATGGCAGAGAGCAATATCTTCATCGGCAAACAAATCGGCAACTACCGCATCGACCGCGAAATCGCTAGCGGCGGATTTGGCGGCGTCTATCTCGCTCAACATATCTTTCTCACAGCGCGTTTCGTTGCCATCAAAATGCTACATGCAATCCACCTCGGTTCCCAGGAAGAACGTGAAGGTTTCCTGCAAGAAGCGCAATGGCTTGAAAAGCTCAAGCATCCCCACATCCTCCCCCACCAGGCGAGGTCAATCCGCAGCTCCCTGGACAGATCGGGCAAGTCATCCTCAAAGCCATGGCAAAAGAAAGAAGCGCCCGCTATACCGATATCACTGCCTTCATTACAGCATTAAAGGATGCCGTAAACTCTCCAAACACCCTGAACGACGCTACCTACCTCGCGTCGCCACCAGGCGTACCAGACGATCTTATGCAGAGTGCTCCAACGTCCAGACCGTTAGCAATGGGCAGAGCAAACCCACTCACACCTCCACCCGGAGTTCCAACCATCCCGGTCACAACGCCACAGAGTAGTAAGCTAGCCTCTTCTATAACACCTCCAGCGCAGGTTGAAGGTTCCGAAACCTTGCTGCCTCAAGATTCTTCCGTCTTACGCACGCCAGAACCTCTATCCAGGCCCCTATCTCAGCCTCTTCCTCCAGGCGCTCCCGCTGCTCCTACCGCTCCAACACCGCCCAGACGGCCTAAGCGCTTGCTTATTGCATTGCTAGCTCTATGTATCGTTGCCCTGATCGGTTCGCTTGCCTTCTTTGTGTTCTCTCCTCGGACTCAAACTCCGCCTCAACCGACGGCAACCGTGGGACATGGTTTCTTTACGAGCAGTGGAGCGGCGCTTGGCCAGAACAACCAGGGCATCAATGATACGTTCCAACTAAATCTGTCCACTATACCCAATCCATCTTCCGGTAAAAGCTATTACGCCTGGTTGCTGCCCGATAGCATTCAGATCGAGGCCGGTTCGCTCTCTCTGGGACCACTGGATGTCAACAATGGTAGCGCGTCTTTGCATTCTAGCTACATAGACCCGCAGCATACCAACCTCATAGCCCTGTACAGTCGCTTGCTTATTACCGAGGAAAGTACGAATCCTCCGCCTCAAAGCTATTCCCTGGACAAGAAAACATGGCGCTACTATGCCGGGATTCCTCAAACACCCGCTTCCAGGGATTGCAMAAGCCATATTAACCAGCTTAGTGATCTCTGTCACATACGCCATCTTCTTTCTGGTGACCCCGAGCTCAACCGCGTGAACTTGCCAGGAGGACTGAGCTTTTGGTTCGTAAATAATGCAGAAGAAGTACAGAAATGGGCAAGAGAGGCAGTGGACCATTCGAATGCTACAGATGTCCGTCACAAAGTCGTGAACATTTTGTACATGCTCGAAGGGCCGACATGCATCCAACAAACTTTGCAACAAGCATCTTCTGCTCCGGGTACCGCTAACAGGCCAGACGACAATACCCTCAACAGAATTGCGGCCGTCTCTTTACTTGATTGCGCATTGACTCCCGCCGCTCCAGGTTACTTGATACATATTCACAATCATCTCGGCGCCATCATCCAGTCCTCCGGTGTATTAGCGGATCAGGTCACGCTTGCCACGCAAATCAGTGTGGAACTCAACACTATGAAGGCATGGTTAGGTCAGGTGCAAGCTGACGCCCGGCGACTTGCGAGCATGAACAATACCCAATTGACACAGGCGAATGGGCTGGCTCTACGCCATGAGATGGATACGCTAACAGCTAACGTTCTGAGTGGCGGGACCGACCCAAACACAGGGGCAGCAGTGCCAGGTATCGTGCGCATATCCGCCCAACTCCAGCAATTGGCCACCTTTGATGTCAAGCAATTTACAGCGTAAGGATTGCCCGTCTTCTGCGTTACCATGGACGCCGAACTCCTTGGCGCGGCCTTTTTTTGCCTATTCCAACCAGGGTTTTAGAGTTACCTCGTTAGGAGGTTTGCTGTTGGACCAGTTGAACAAATTGCTGCAATTCGCTCGTATCCAGATCGGAGACGGCCCAATAGGTCATGCCTGCTTTGGTCCAGGAAAACAGATGATAGCCCTGGCGTGTTACCATAGTTGTACCTGCATCTGCGTTCTGTGTAGACGGCCAGATAAACAGATTAATCACATGTTTACGGCGCTGGTACACCAACGCCGCTACCGACCTGTTGTCGAGATAATCAAGGCGACCGCCGACCAAAGGGAAGCCCTGCTTCGCCAGATCCACCACTGGCGGGGAGAAATCCAGTTTCCCGTCAAACCACGGCTTGACCGTATGCTGGTCGGAAGAGGGCACGTCTACCAGGTGGTTTGCCATTAATGAGCGCACATGACTGGAGAGCACGTCCTGCGCCAGGAGGTCATCCGCCGAAGGAACGGACCAGATGTGGATAAGCCCCAATGTTATGAGAAGGACCGCGGCCAGTGCAGCTGCACTGCTGATCCAGTGCCATGCTCTCCCGCCGGGGACGGTTTTGGATGTGCTTTCTTTACGGAGAGACACCTGAATACGCTTCTGCAAATTCACCGAAGGCGTAAAAGAGAGCGAGCCAGCATCTATTGCTGTTCGCAACGCCAGTTGATTGTTGTAGGCGTGCGAACAATCAGCACAGGCTTGCAGGTGCTGTTCGATTTCCAGTGTACTCGTCAAATCCAATTCACCATCCACATACCCATCGCGAAGATGGTGCGTCTCGTGACAACCCACGTTACAGCTCCTTGTTCATGCGATTGACCAGCTCCTGCTGAAGCCGCTTGCGGGCACGAGCCAGGCGTGACATCACCGTGCCGAGCGGAATACTGGCGATAGCCATAATCTCTTTGTAAGAGAACCCTTCGAGTTCGCGCAGGATCACCACTTCACGAAACTCCACAGGTAACTTCTCTAAAGCCTCTCGAAGCACCTGATTGTCGAAGCTTTGCAGGAGCAGTTGTTCTGGGTTCAAGGCATCGCTCACAGCACTATGCAGTTCTTCGTCGAACGACGTTGTCAGTTCATGCGCTCGTTGGTGCTGCAACCACGTGTAACAGGTATTGCGCACGATCGTAAGCAGCCAGACACGGCTATCCCCACCGCGAAAACTCGTAAAATATTTAAAAGCACGCATGTACGCTTCCTGCACCATATCTTCTGCATCCTGGTCATTGCCCGTCAGCCAGCGCGCCACATTGTAGGACGCAGCCAAATGCGGTAAGACGGCTTGTTCAAAACGTGTGAGTGTGCTTTGCTCTCGCACCACTTTTCTTTCAGCGCTTGTCCTACCGTGAGAGACAGTACACGATGGCATGCAAGTGTTGAGAAGCTCTTTATCTTCGCTGGCCCTGACAACAATACTCTCTCCCCTGGTATGACAAAGCCTGTTCCTTTCCCCGTAAGACTGATTTGCCAACAGTTTTATTCCCGCAGCCACTGATCTCTCGGACGTCTCCTCTCCGGAGTGGTTTCTACAAGCACGAATGAGAGCAGGGAGTATGGTCCAACGGACGCAAGAATGCACGTGGCACCCTGTGATCATTATAGAACATTGAGAGCATATTTGCAGCAAGCACACAATGGACACCATGTCCGGGAATATTTCCTTGCAGAAAGCAGTAGAGGAAGGTGAAGCACTTCAAACACGAAGAAAATGTGCCTCAACAATGAGACCGGGCAAAAGTGTTGCTCAAGTGGTTCATTGGTCACCCCAGTGCAACACGTCGCTCGAAAAAGAAGGAGATTACTGAATGAACACACCACTATCGATTGCTAGACCCGACTCTGACGCTCTTGCACCTCAGGCTAATAGCCTTTTGAGGACAAGCAGTGTGGTAAATGCATGTGCCCTCGTCATCATTGGGGGAGTCATGATGGTGATGGGCTTTTTGACACCGATTGGAGTGGTTCTCCAAACGGTGGAGATCGCTTTAGGTGTGGGGATGGTGCTCTCCGGGGCACTTCTCTGGAAAGCGGGAACCAACAAGAAGCAGGCATCGATCACGCTGAGTATCCTGCCCGGTGAACTTGCGTTAGCTGTGGGCCTCGTCTATCTTGGGGTAGCGATGCCAGCATTTCACGTGCACGGTGGTTCGGTCTCCTCTCTTGAGGCCCTCATTCAATTCATCACCGTCCTGGCTGGCCTGGTCTTTGGCGCTACTGCTTTAACCCTATCTGGCGCGTCCAAGCGTGTGCGACCGAGCGGGAAGGTCTCGCCCACAGCGGTCATCCGTGATGGAGTTATCCTGATCGCTGGCACAATCTTGCTTGCCATTGCGTTGGGACAACTCTCAGGAGGCGCTCTCAAGCCACCCCAGTGGAATTGGATAAGCTTTGTCGGCATTACCATACCCGGCATGGTGGTGCTGATCGCTCGCGAGGGCGTCAAAGAAGGGACTGAGAACTGGAGCCACCGTTCTCTGCTCAGAGGTGTGC
>JRHI01000433.1_pt1 | contig 45562 bp, 43 predicted proteins | sample 215371 | NCBI WGS metagenome assembly JRHI01 (sample SAMN02929681, study PRJNA255918) | sediment metagenome | biome: cave system; feature: Ice Cave; material: Sediment; isolation source: sediment from deep within a dark volcanic ice cave with no known source of... ... | reverse complement strand
AAGCCAATTCATCACCCGCCACGTGTCCGGTTTCATAGGGGCAACTCCAATTAGGACGTACGATTCCGAACCCAACGAAACCATACGTAGGCGTGTGGGGTCCGATCATTTGTCATGCGCCCTGACGAATCTTATCAAAAGACTGACTCCGATGCAAGTCCCCTCCCCCCTTAGACCGTGAGCAATAACGCTTCAGCGGTATTGCGTTCTCGCGCTTCAGATGGCAAAGTGGAATAGCTAACATTTTATGAAGAGATGTCTTGCTGTAGATTTTGGCAGCACTTACACGAAAGTCGCGCTGCTGGATCTTGAATCTTACCAAGTAGTGGCGACCGCAAAAGCTGCGAGCACGGTCGATACCGACGTCAATTTAGGATTGCAAAGAGCCCTGTCACAACTGAGCTTACCCGCGGCAGAGCTCGATGCTATTCCGGCCTTGGCGTCCAGCAGCGCCGCTGGGGGTCTGCGTGTTGCGGTTGTCGGCCTCGTTCCCGACCTGAGCCTAGAGGCTGCTCGCCGCGCTGCACTTGGTGCAGGGGCGAAGATCATACGTGCCTTTGGATACAAGCTTACGCCAGCCGATGTTCGCAAGTTGGAGGCTGATGCGCCCGAGATTCTACTCCTGGTTGGAGGCACGGACGGGGGCGACGAACAGGTCGTAACTCACAATGCACGGCTTCTATCAAAATCTTCGGTAAGTGCACTGTTCATCGCCGCTGGTAACCGAGTTGCCATGCCTGAGTGTGAGACGATTCTGCGAAATGCTGGCAAGGACGTTGTCACCGCCGACAACCTCCTTCCCGCTGTCGACGTCGTGAACGCCGAGCCGGTCCGTGAGCTCATCCGTAACGTCTTCATGACACGCATCATTCACGCGAAAGGTATCGATCGCGCGCAGAAACGCTTCCTTGAAGGGATCGTTCCAACACCGGCCGCGGTGCTCAGAGGTGCCGAGCTCCTAGCCGCCGGCACCGATGCTGAGCGTGGCCTTGGCGAGCTGATGGTTGTTGACGTCGGTGGTGCCACGACCGACATCCACTCGATTGCAAGCGGTGCTCCATCTGCTTCGAACATCATCCTCAAGGGACTACCTGAACCTCATGCTAAGCGAACGGTGGAGGGAGATCTCGGTCTCCGGATCAACGCGCCCACAATCATAGAACGTGTCGGCTTGGACGAAATCGAGCGTATGCTACCGAAGGGTATGCAGCAACGGCGTGGCCCGCTTGAGTTCGCAAATGCCGCGCATGATCTGCCCTCATTCGTTCCGACGACGCTGGACGATCAGTGGATGGACTGCTCCTTGGCGCGCTGCGCGGTTCGCGTGGCGGCGACGAGGCACGCCGGCTCGTATCAGACGATCTTCTCGGGATCCGGCGAGGCTACAGTGCAGCGTGGAAAAGACCTCCGGAACGTGCGGTCAATCGTGGGTGTCGGCGGCATATTCGCGTTTGGAATTGCGCCAGAGTTCGTCTTAGCCGGCGCCTGTGCAAGTCCAGAGACGATAGAAACCCTTCTTCCGCTTAATCCGCAAATGCTGATTGACAAGCACTACATTCTCTACGCGGTAGGGTTGCTTGCCGACATTGCGCCGACAGCCGCTACGCGGATCGGAAAGAGATATCTTCCTCTCGGTCAGTCCCACAGCTCCCGTGTAAGGCCTGAAGAGATGCGCACCGCGCAGTGAAGATGCCAGCGCGTTATTTCATTTTGGCAATTACCGTTACGATTCAAGCGGCCGCATCTCTCTTGCAGGAGGGCGTCGGCGCGATACTGCCGTTCATAGCCATAGCCTGCGACTCGATCACGAACACGTTGGGTTTGTCGTTGCTGCGGTGTCCGGAGGTTCTGCGGCGTTTGCCGCGGTCGCCGGGCTCGCGGTCGACTACCTCGGCGAAAGGACTGTAATCATTTGGAGCGGCGCCGCGATGGGTATCGCGCTGTGCGCCGCGGCCTTGCTACCCAACCTCTCCTGGCTCGTTGCTTGGCTGTTTCTATTCGGCAGGGCCTACGGTACATCCGTGCCGGCCGGTGGGCGCGCGATTTTGCTCTGGTTCAGAAGAGATCGAGGGCTCGCGATGGGTATCCGGCAAACGGGAGTTCCTCTAGGAGGCTTTTTGGATCGCTGCTCCTGCCCGTGATCGCATTGCGCTGGGGATATCAAGCAGCATTCGTGACAGCGGGCATTATTTGTATCATTGTGACGGCCGTGAGTGTGCGAGGCTACCGTAGGCCGCAAGAAGACGTGGAGCCGGGACGGCAAAGGATGCGTGACATCTGGCAAGGGATGCTCAGGGTTAGCTCGAGGTGGAGCAGTATTTGTGTCAATCTAATGTGCACGACACTCGTTGCCGTACAGTTTACCACGCTCTCATTCCTCGCACTGACCGCGATCTCGGTGAAACACACGCCCCACTCGCCTTAGCCGCTGGCGCGATGGCGGTCTTTCAGATAGGTGCAATCGTCGGGAGATTGGTTTGGGGAACAGCCAGCGATCGTATCTTCCGAGGGGACCGCATAACGCCGATGCTGTTAATCTGTGTTATCGCGTCTGTAGCTCTCCTGTGGCTTTCGAAGCCAGGATATGAATCGCCCAGGGCCATTTTTGCGATCGCGGGGATTCTCGGCGTCTCAGCGGCGTCCTGGAATGGTCTTTTTGCTGCCGTTCAAGCAGAGATTGGAGGGCCCGGGCTAGCGGGAAGCGCTCTAGGGGCGGGGCTTACAATCATCTACGTCGTGGGAGCCATCGTTCCGCCGTTATTCGGAGCCCTCGTGGACCGAACGAATTTTTCGGTAGCATGGCAACTGCTTGCTGCCATTGTCGCCCTTGGAGTAGTCCCTGGACTCTTCGCACGCCGTCTACTGTATGGCCGACCTGCTGAACTCGCACGTTGATATCCGCGGTCACATCACGCGTGCGAAGGGTATAGACCGGGCGCGATCGGTCCTACTCCTTGCGGATGAAATCGTGCCGATCCCGCTCGCCGTCCTGGTGGCTGGAGCTCCTAGCTCCCGTGCAAGGGACCGCAGCGTAACGGGTTGGGAGAGTAAGTGGTCGTCTACATCGTGCAACGACCGACGTTCATTCGGTCGCATCGGGAGCTCCCACGAAGTCGCGGGTGTCAAGGGTCTGCCCCAGCCGTACGCCAAACCACGGTCGAAGGCGACTTGGGACTACGGGCCAATGCGCCGACAGTCTACGAGCGCGTGGGCGAGCAGCAATCGTGAACTCTATCCGGTTATATTACAACGGTGCAATGGGTCTCGAGTCGCGCGACCTGGAATGATATTGCGAGTTCCTCTCAATGCAGCCAGGTTACGTACCGCAAGATGCTGTCAAGAAAGCGGTCGATCTCTCTCTAGCGCGCGGGGCCGCCGGCCTTGCGATCGAACGCCACGCGGGTGCGGTCAGTGAGGTCATGACGGCGACGGGCCCCGTTCAGATTCAAGAGGGGAAGGATCTCTCGAGCGTCTCGACAGTTATCTGCGTCGGGGGCGTGCTAGCGCGCGGCCAGGATCCGGCGTTCGTCCTCGCTGGTGTTCTGACTGGCATTTCCGCACCACCGTCATTGGGGCCCACGGCCTCGCGCCTTTTCGTAGATCGCTCCTGCATACTTTTTGGCGTCGGGTTGCTCGCGCAACGCTTTCCCCGCGAGGCGTTTCAGATTGCAACAAACTATCTGCTTCCGATCGAATCGTGAAGCGCCGCGCGGCAGCTCGTACAGTTCTGGCCGACGGAACCGAGGCATCTCGAGGATCGGCGCGCGTTGAAGCGATCGGCAGCCTCGAGGAATTGATCGCGGTTCTCGGATTAGCGCGGGCGCGCTGCGCCCAGGACGACATCGTCAAGTTGGCACGTTCCGTGCAATGCTACCTGTTTACGATAAGCGCGATTCTCCAAGTGCCCAGCGCGCCTGCCAACGTCGACCGAGACGCCGTGAGAGACGTCGAATCGCAGATCGCGCACCTGAAGTCTACGCCAGGCATGATTGCAGACTGGGCACTTCCCGGAGGACGAGAGGATGCGGCGTCCTTCGACGTGGCCGCAGCCGTTTGTCGCAGGGCGGAGCGAGCGGTAAGCCGCATGAGGCAACGACACGGTGGGGTAGTAGCCCAGGTGCTGGACTTCCTTAACAGCATCTCCGTGTTGCTCTGGCTTTGCGCGAGAACCCTCGAAGCCCGAGCTGGAATCGATGCTCGCCTACGTGTACGATGATATTCAGCCCTAGGACAATTAGCATCCAACTTTGAGAGTTGTCTTAAGTCGTTACCGGCTCGAGTTACTACCGCTTGGTCAACGCCAGAGACAGTTGCCGCTGAAGTTGGTGGAGTGCGGGGGCAAGGCGCGGCTATTTCGCGAATAAGCGCCAATGGTGAAAGCTAACCGACTCCCGCTGAAGGCGCTACCGGCCCGTCGCGCAATGAATCTGCGGCAGCTGCTTCTTGCGACGTCGCGCATGGTCAACGGACTAATGACCGCGAAGCTTTTGCAGCGTGGTCACAAGCGCTTTCGCCCAACTCACCTCAGCCTGTACTCCAATGTTGATTTCGACGGAACTCGTTTGAACGTTCTGGCAACTCGTGCAAACATGACGAAGCAAGCGATGTGGCAGCTTGCAAATGAGCTGCAGGAGCTCGGGTATGTTAAGCGGCGCATCGATGCAAGTGATCGCCGGAATCGCATCATCCTTCTGACCGCAGAAGGCAACCGACTAATGCTCGAGTGTATGGACGCACTGGAGCAGATAGAATCGGAGCTTAGGGATAGCGTCGGACAGGACGCTTACGCTAATTTGCGGGAGACGCTCAAGGCTCTCTCTCATTCGCGATCGCGCAACAAGGAGTCAAAGGGGCGCAACGGTCGTTCCAGTCGGGGAACGGAACGACTCGACTAGGAGAGCTGAAACTTATAGTCGACCGCTGCGCAGCCATCACCCTGCGGTAAGACAATAATCGGATTGAACTCGATTTCAATGAAGTCAGGGGCGTCGATGGCAAGCCGAGACAGTTTCGAGATCAAGTTTGCCAGGGCGTTCCGATCAAGGGGCGGAGCTCCACGAAATCCAAGCAGGAGCGCGTCGAGCGGAGAGTCTTGAAGCATCTCTAGAGCACGAGCGTGGTCGATTGGCGCAGGACGCATCACGAGCTTCCCAAACAGCTCGACGAATGTCCCGCCTGGTCCGACGCCAATGATCGGGCCAAATGTCGGGTCGCGTTTCATTCCAACGAAGGCCTGAGCTAAACCGCGTATCATCTCCTGCACGAGAACTCCGTCGATCTTCGCCTTGGAACCGTGTTGAGCTACGTTTGCGAGAACCACCCGGTACGCTTCTGCTAATTCCTCAGGCGACGCGACGTCGGTTGCGACCGCGCCGGTCTCGGTTCGATGTAGTAGGTCCGAGGCGGCTACCTTAACAGCCACGGGGCAGTTGATTGCTGCGCGGAAAGCCTCCGCTTCCTCGAGGGTGCGGGCCAGAACTTGCCGAGGCAGCGGAATTCCGTACCGTTCCAAGAGCGCAATCTGCCGCCCGGTAGTGGAAGCTTCTGATCGATGAACCGGCCTTCGCGAGGGCACCGCTTGAGTCGTCTGCGATCGTACGCGTGCGCAGGCATCGTCGTAGGCAAGCTTACGTGCAAGGGCGCCCGCAGCACGGGCCGGGTCGGCAAAAAAAGGGATGCTTGAGGTGCGAAGGTTCGCTGCAATGTCATCGCTTGGCGCGGCCCATGAGACAGCAAAAGGTTTCTCACACGATCGCGCGGCGCCTTCGAGTTCAGAAAACAGCGCCGCGCCCTCGCGCCAAATGAGGGCAACACAGAGCAATCCGGCGTCATATGCGTCGCTTTGGAGCATCAGGTTCAGGCAATGAACCATCAGCTTTGCTTGTAACGAGGCGGCGCCGGTCATGTCGAGCGGATTTGAAATTGTCGCATAGCCGGGGAGCGCCTCGGTTAATTTGCGTTTGACGTCGTCTGGAAGGCCAGGCATCTCTGCGTGTTCTGATGCGGCGGCGTCCGCCGCCATCACGCCGGCCCCTCCGGAATGACTGACAACGGCCAGGCGCTTTCCTTTGGCCGGCGGCGTTCGTTCGAACGTTTTAAGAAGCTCGAGAAAATGATCACCATCGCGCGCTCTAATTACATGGTACGTGTCGAAGATACACTGTGCAACCGCGTCGGACCCGACTAGCGCGCCGGTGTGCGACTTTGCCGCGAGGGACCCGACAACGCTCGACCCCGCTTTGAGGACGATGAGTGGTTTCCGCAAGGCGACGGCATGGGAAGCCAGTTCGATGAAGGCATCACCGCTCCGGATGTTCTCCAGATATCCGCAAACAACGCGAACGTCGGAACGCACAATTAGAGAACGCGCTAAGTCGGTAAACTGTAAGTCAGCTTCATTGCCTGTGCTGATAAAATATCGGAATCCTAGACCTTCTTGCTGCGCGCGCGCAACGAGAGCGGTCCCGAAAGCGCCGCTTTGAGAGACGAGGACGACGTCGCCGCTGATCATGCCCACTTGATCGAATGCTTGACTGATAGTCGCGACGAGCCCATTGTCCAGATTGACGAGGCCTACCGAGTTGGGACCGATGAGGCGTATGCCTTTTTTCCGCGCGATGCCTACGAGTTCGCGCTCTAGGCGTGCGCCGTCGTCCCCCACCTCTGAAAAGCCAGAGGTGAGAACAAGAGCCGTCTTTATCGCGCCTTCGGGCGTATCTTCGAGCGTACTCAACAACGTGCCGACCGGGATCGCAAAGACAGCGAGATCTACGACATCGTCGATATCAGACAACGAAGGGACACACGGCAAACCACCGATATCGCCGTAGCGTGGGTTAACCGGAATAAGTCGCCCCGAGAAGTTGTGACGTCGCAGGGCATGGAGAACGAATCCGCCTCCCATTCGGTTTCCGTCCGGATTGGCTCCGACGACCGCAACGGTACGAGGTTCCAGAACGGACGTCAAATCGAGGGTTTCTATCGGCAACCTTCCACCAAGAATTCGGGCGAGTTCAGGCGTGCGAATCGGCGGCGCGGCAAGTCGTCGAGCGTCTTAAGCACGTCTCTTAGGGCCAAGCCGGCGGGGCGCGGCGAAGCGACGCTGGCGCTTCCGCGTCTCCGCTGGCTGAAGAGCGGCTCCAACTGGGACGGTTGATAGAATGCGGCAAGCAAGAGATCATCGTCAGATTCGAATGGCCCTCGCTCCGACCGAATCTGGTCCAGTCGAGGAGCTATCACTTGTCCTGGTCGCTCCGTGATCGAGGCGCGTCCGCCGGTGATTGTATGAACGCGTTCCAAAACCCACGGTGCAATCGGGCCCGCCGGTTTGCCGTAGTAGCCTAAAACGTAGCGCACGACCTCGTCGGGGATCGTGCCGTACCGCACCCCGCTCACGATGTTGATTGTGGCTTGTGTAATGACAAACTGAGCAAATGGGCTCACGAGGACGGGATACCCCAGGTCTTCGCGGACTTGAGGCGCTTCGTCAAGCACCTCACCCAGTCGACGCTCCATCCCAAGCTCGCGTAGCTGGGAGCGTAGATTGGATATCATCCCTCCTGGAACCTGATGCTTGTATAAGAAGGGATCGAACCGGTTCGGAGGCACGACAGGCTTGTCATATTGGCGTGCAACTTCGGTGAAGTGGGCCTCCATTTCCCTCAGATCATCTTCGGAGACGCGAACCTCGTATCCCAGCCTTCGAAGATTCTGCGTGCAGTAGAGAGCGTCAGGAAGCGCATCGCTGGATGCGAGCGGGCGAACAGCTGTGTATAAAATGTCCACGCCGAGCGGAACGCTGGCCAAATTAACGAGTTCGCCCACGCTGCCGCGACAATGCGTATGGAGTTCGAGCGGAATCTTGGTATCGACGGCTCGGATGGCCGGCACAAGCGTCCGCGCGCGCTCCACCGACAGCAGGCCGCCGGGATCCTTGATCCCCAATACATTGACTCCAAGAGCGACGATCTCTTTCGCCTTGTTGGCATAGTACTCGTCGGTATGAATCGGGCTAACCGTGTAAACAATGTGTCCGACGACCTCCATCCCGCACTCTTTAGCGACGCGAACCGAAAGTTCGATGTTCCGGATGTCGTGCAGCGAATCGAAGCTCGTAAACCGTCGAGCTCCATTGGCAGCGATGCGCCGAACGGTCAGCTCAACAACGTCATCCGAAAACATCTCAAAAGTGAAGAGACTCTGCCCCCGCGTCCACACGTTTAAAGGCGTCTTGCGCACAAGTTCTGCGCTTCGACGGATTCTCTCCCAGGGATCCTCTCGTAAGAATCGGACGCAAACGTCGAAAACCGCCCCTCCAAGGAGATCGATATAGTCGAATCCTATCTCATCCATCCGAGGAAGATAAGGAAGGATCATTTCGTTCGTCATGCGTGTGGCCCACAACGACTGTTGACCATCCCGCACCGTGGTATCGATCAGCTTTATTCGTCGCATACCTATCCTCTCGGAGACCTACGTCAGCGCGAACACTGGGACGGTCAGCGTCGGTGAGACTTCCTCAAACGTAACGTGTACCGGTCTCGCGCAATTGACTTGATCGATCGAGCCGGCGATGCGGCTTAGCATTCGGATACCCTCCTCCAACTCGACGATCCCAATAACGTACGGTACCAAGGATGCGAATGCAGCTTCTATAGGCTGACGGACGGTGGCAAATGAATAGATCGCTCCTTTGCCTGAGGCCTGAATCCAAGTGATATCGGTGGAGTCGCAAAACGGACAAAATCGACGCGGATAAAAATGCGTGCGCTCACACGCCTGACAACGAGGAAGCATAAGCCGCTTGGCACGGCATCCTTCCCAAAAAGGCGTGGCCTCAGGAGAGCGAGTCAACTGGTACGCTTCCCCCCCGAGCTGTGACTTGTAAAGTGTCCTAAGGGTTTGACCGCCGCTCATCTCAATCGACCACTCCCAAGATCGCCGTCACCTCGCTAAAGAAAACGCCGCCATTGCCATGCACCAGTGCGTGCTTCGCAGCGGGAACCTGTCGCTCACCACATTCTCCGCGAAGCTGGCGGACGGCCTCAATGACGAGGAAAATTCCGAACGCGCCCGGGTGCAAGTACGATAACCCACCGCCGGATGTGTTCAACGGGATATCGCCGCCCGGACCGAAGTCGGTGTGGTCGACGAAGTCGCCTCCGTCGCCCTTCTTGCAGAGGCCGATGTCTTCAAGCATGATGAGCAGCTGGCTGCTAAATGCATCGTAGATCTCGTAGACGTCGATATCCTCGAGTTTCACGCCGGCTCGCTCAAGCGCTCGGGGAGCGGATATCGCGGCGCCGCTCGTCGTGATGTCCGATTTCTGGGCGATCGACCGATGAGTAAACGCATGACCCGCGCCAAGAAATGCGACCGGCTTGTTACGCAGGCTGCGGGCGCGATCCAGCCTCGTCATGATGAACGCCCCCCCTGCATCAGTCACGAGACACGAATCGAGACGATGGATCGGCTCGATCACCGCGGGTGCGGCGAGAACCTCTTCGATCGTCGTGAGCTTGCGGCGCAGGGCGCGAGGATTCAGCGCACCCCAGCGGCGGCTCTCGACGACCAGTTTAGCAAACTGCGCGCGAGTCGTGCCGTATTCGTACATATGTCGCTGCGCAGCCAATGCGTACGCGCCGATCGGGAAGCAAGTCCCAAACGGCCGTTCGAAATCATCCGCGTACTCCGGCGTCAGACTGACATATTCGCCTTGCCGAGGAGTCGTGCCGTAGGCTACAAGGACTGTACCACAGATGCCAGCACGTATTGCGGCGGCAGCGGTGTCGATGTGAGCGACGTTTGAGGCACCGCCGATGAACGTTTCGTCCACCCAGCTCGGTGCCAGTCCCATGTATTCCGAAAAGTTAACAGCGGCCATGCGGCCGCCTGTGTGAGTCACGACTCCGTCGATGTCGCTCTTTCTCAGTCCTGAGTCCGCGAGCGCGTTGCGGGTAGCCTGCGCCTGGAGCTCGAGTCCGGAGCAATGCGGCAGATCCCCAATTTCGTGGGATTCGGCGACGGCGACGATGCAGATGGTATCAGCTGTCATATCAGCGGGGCTCCAGCGACTCCACTTCTATGATCGGCTGCCCGTACTCTACGAACTCTCCCGAAGAAACTAAAACGGAAATGAGACGACCCTCCTTGTTGCTGACGATGGGTGTCGAGCGTAGGGGCGAAACAACGTGGCCAAGACTCGTGCCCGCGGCAAGCACGGTATCTCGGCCGTTCGACGAAACAAGTATCGGCTCAGGATTGAAGGCCCCCACGGCAGGAGACAAAATCTGCGTGTTCGCGCCTAGAGCTTCACCTCCGCTGCTCGTGATCGCATCGATGACGAGGTCGCCGACCTCAAGGTGAGCCCTTCCGCTTTTCCATCCATCAACGAGAGCGAGTACTTTCCTCACGTCTCGGTAAGTGAGCGGTACCTTCATCTCAATCGGGCCTAATCCAAATCACGGCCTGCCCTGTAACCACCGCTTTCTCGTTTTCGACGGCGATCTCAACCACTGTCCCATCCACGCCGGCCACTATCGTATTAAATAGCTTCATTACTTCAATGATGCAGACCGCGTCGTTCGCCGAGACGTGACTCCCAACGTCTACGAAAGGAGGCGCGTTCGGAGCTGGGGCCCGGAAAAAGATGCCGCTCATCGGCGATTTTACTGCGATGAGCGATGCTTCAGGATGAGATGCAGCCTCCGCTGCAGTAGCCGCTTTCGCAGCTTGTGCGGTATGGACGCTGCTTGAGGAAGATGAAGCGGCTGACTTACGCTCGACATGACCAGAGTCACTGTCGGTACCGACTTCCAGCACAAGCCCGGCGTACTCCAGCCGGAGCCGCCGATACCCGAGTTCCTTCACGCGTTGAAGGATGGCAAGAATGTCGCTACCGCTCAGCATCAGGCTATATCCTGTGCTTGCCATTCATAGTTGGAGACGAACTGGGTCGTTACATTGCCCGCGACAAAGGCGGCATGATCCAGTACGGAGAGATGGAACGGAATTGTCGTCTGGACGCCTTCGATGACATAATCGCGAAGCGCTCGCAACATTCGACGTCGTGCATCTTCTCGATCGTTACCGTGCACGATGAGTTTTGCGAGCAACGAGTCGTAGTTAGGTGGAAAGGCGTAGCCTTCATAGCAGTGGCTGTCGACGCGAATGCCCGGCGCGTTCGGTGGGACATATCGCGAAACGGTTCCCGGGCTCGGCATGAAATCTCGTGACGGATCCTCCGCGTTGATACGGCATTCGATCGCGTGTCCAACGCTAGGCACGGGGCCCGAGATGGACAATGCCTCACCTGAGGCGGCGAGAAGTTGCTCAGCAACGATGTCTATGCCAGTAATTTCTTCGGTGACCGGATGCTCGACTTGGATGCGGGCATTCATTTCGATAAAGAAAAACTCGCCTGTCGAGGGTAGCATCAAGAACTCCACCGTCCCAGCACCTCGGTACCGAACGGACTCCGCAGCTCGTACGGCTGCCTGGCTCATCCGTTCCCTGATGCGCGGGTCCAAACCCGACGACGGTGCTTCTTCGATGAGCTTTTGATGCCGGCGCTGAACCGAACAGTCGCGCTCTCCTAGGGAGACTGTGTTTCCGTGGGCATCAGCGAGGATTTGGATCTCAACATGCTTGACGGCGTCGAGATACCGCTCGAGATAGAGGCCTCCGTCGCCGAATGCCGCTTCAGCCTCGCGTGACGCCTCAAGAAAGGCCGCGCGGACCTCCCTCTGGGCATGAATGACGCGTATCCCGCGACCGCCTCCGCCGCCGCGAGCCTTTAGCAGGAGCGGCATACCGAGCGATGAGGCAAGTCGCTCGGCCTCGCCTTCGTCGAAAAGTGCTTCGCCAGAGCCAGGGACGATGGGTACACCCACCTTCGCGACAGTCTCGCGCGCTACGACTTTGTCGCCGGCCAAACGAATGGTTTCAGGGGAGGGTCCGATAAAGTTCAGTTTGTGAGCAGCACACAACGCTGCGAAATCCGCATTCTCAGCGAGGAACCCATAGCCGGGATGTACCGCGTCCGCCCCTGAGCCTAGCGCAGCCGCAACGATTGACGACATATCGAGATAACTCCGACGTGAGGGCGGCGGTCCGATGCAGATCGCGTCATCTGCGAGGGAAACATGCATCGACTCAACGTCTGCCTGCGAGTAGACTGCAACTGTTCCCACGCCTAGCGCCCGGCAAGTCCGAATTACGCGAACCGCAATTTCACCGCGGTTCGCGACCAAGACGCGGCGAATCACTGGCCTGTGCCGATTTTAAGAACGAAAGAGCCCTTGGAGACACAGATCTCCGTTATCCATGGCCTGCGATTTAACTCGCCCATCAGCTGCTGAAGCGGAGTGTCCGCAACAACCTCCCAGCCGCTGCGATCCACTTTTGTTCGAGCAGCGCGGAAGTTGCGCAATGTCGCGGTGGGAAAATGGGCGGCCGTCACGCGCTCTTCGTCGCTCATAACCAGCTCCGCGTTGTCATCCTCCATGGATTCCGTTGCCTCAGCCGCCGCGAGATCTATCCCTGTGACCTTACCCGGCGTCCCGGCATGGAAGTTCCTCTCGGCTTGCTCGCAGAGCATCACTGCAGTCGCAACTGCCATCGGCGGACTTCCCGATTTCTTCCGTACCGCTGCCACCTCTTCGAGGAACTCGGTTCGGCCGTATGCGCTAAAGGCGACCTGAAAGCGGGACTCCAAACCGGGGGGGACCTGATGGCGATCAACGCAAGCGTCATAGAGCCGGGTGACCGCCTTCGGTAATTGCCAGTAGTCCGCGACGCCTTCGAAGTAATCACGAATCGCATCGATAACGTGGCGATCGAGCGCTGAGTGATAGCCTTCGCGCGCCAGGTGTTCGATGAAGAAGTCCGTTGACGGAAGCGAATCGCCTCCGGAAGCTGGCTCTGAAACTGCGTGCAAGGTTTTCACGCCCAGCTCGAGCGCAGCAAAGCACGTGATCTCGGCGCGTGCTGAACGGCAATGCGTACGAAGCTCGAGGGGGATGCCCCCCCCGGCGAGGTGCAACTGCGGCACAAGATCGCGAGCTCGTTCCGGGTGCAAAATGCCACTAAAATCTAGCAGGCAAATCGCGTCGCACCCAAGCGCTGCCAACTTCCTCGCCCTGCCGGCGAAGTATTCGTCGTCGTACGCCTCTCCGATGGCAAAAACGATGCCGCCGCAGACCGAGAGGCGGGCATCCTTTGCTTCCTGAACCACCCCCCTCAACTGCGCAACGTCGTTGAGCGGGTCATAACATCCAAGGCGGGAGATCCCATTTCGCGCAAGGCACCGTATGCCGCGTCGGAGCACGTCGACAGACATGGGCGACCGCCCGAAGAGGTAGCGCCCTGCGATCCAGGCGGCCGCAGGCGTTCTTGTGAGACGCTTTGCAGCGAGACGAATCCGCTCCCAAGGATCCTCGCCTAAACCAGTTACGCAGGCTTCGAAGACGTCAGGATCGATGAGCTCGACGGCTGCCAATCCTGCCCGATCGAGACGCGGTAGTACCGGGAGCAACATCTCGTTAGTTACGGTGCCGCTCCAGAGCGCGACTTGCCCGGCGGTCAACGTGACGTCCACGATGCCCACGCTAGTCACGAGGAGAGCCAAGGGTGGCGAAGGGCGAGGTAAGGGAGCCGAAGCTGCGTCTGAAAGCATTTGTCATCTATGTTGACAAATATTAGCAAATCGGTTTTAATTTACGCAAGTCCTGAAGAAATAAGGTTTCACGTTCCTAATGCGCCTACTCACGGTCACCTGGGGGGGTCTTATGTGAGCCCTGTATTGACGTTGCGCGCTCGTAATGCCCCGTTCTAAGAATGGCGTGAGCCGTGTCGTTTGTTGAGCTTAAGGGCCGAACTAGCATCGTCACCGGAGCCGCCGGCGGCATTGGTAAGGTGACCTCGGAAGAGCTTGCCAGGGCAGGATCAAATGTCGCTTTATTCGACGTGAATGAAGCTTCGGCCGCTAGTGTCGCGCGCGATGTCGCGGCCACGTACGGCGTTAATGCAAAGGCATACCAGATAGACGTACGCGATTCGGCGGGTTTGGTACGGCATTGCGAAGAGGTCGCCGGCGACTTTGGATCCGTGGATCACCTCGTCAATGCGCACGGCGTCCAATTTCTTTGTGACTTGTCGACCTTTCCCGAGGATAAGTGGAAATTTGTTAACGACATAAACCTCTTCGGTACGTTCCTGACTATACAAGCAGCGTGGCCGCACATGGTAAGTCGTGGCAGAGGACGTATCGTAAATTTGTCTAGCGTTCACGGCATCGTAGCGTCACCGCTCAAGTCGGCTTACATTGCCTCGAAGCACGGTGTAGTGGGGTTGACTCGCGCGGCGGCAATCGAAGGAGCAGAGCTTGGAATCACGGCCAATGCAATCTGCCCCGGGGCGGTTCTCACCGAGCTCGTAACAAACCAGGGGCCTGAGTACGTCGAGAGATTTGGCGGTGGCATTTCAGAAGAGGAAGCACTAAACCGAGCATTCCTCGGAACGATGCCGACCCGACGGTTCGTTGAAGCGGTTGAGATCGGTCAACTTTGTACCTTTCTGTGTTCCGACGCAGCGCGCTCAATCACCGGATCCGTAATTCCCATCGATGGAGGTTGGTCAGCGCATTAGGTTCTCTTAGGAGGGGCGTAATCATGAACCGAACGACCGACAGACGACGCGGGAAGCATTTGGAAATCTGCGGCCTCGTTGTTCTGGTCTTCTGCCTGGCGATGGCGTCAGGGATATTCCGTGTGGCGAGCGCGGCTCCGCCAACGACCTCCTTTACAGCGTGGGGCTGGCCCCAGCCGTACGAAAGAATCTCTCCGAAATCGGCTGAATGGCTGAAATCAAAGGGATGGTGGCCATTGTCGATCGCCTGGACTGGCCCGTGGTCCGGCGAAGACAGCATCGCTCTAACGATGGAGCACCTTGAACTGCTCCAAAAGCGTGGCATCGAGGCGAAATACGCGGAGTACACCGGTGGCCCACCCATAAACGAATCGATGTTGGCCGGTCGTTCGCAAGTCGGATTCGAAGGAAACTTCCCGTTTACTACGCTGCTCGAGAAGGGGTTCGCGGTCACGGATCTCGCCGTCTTGAGCCCGAATCTGCTTCATTGCACCGTGGTGCCACTTGACTCGCCTTACAAGTCATTGAAGGACTTTGCTGGCCAGAAATCGCCGCTTTCCGTTGCCCTTCTTTCCGGTTCGTCTGTGGAATTCTATTTTCAAGATGCGGCTCGCGTAAATGGAGTCGTCGTCGGCAAGGATGTCACACTCATCAACATGCCTGTCGCCGACGAGCTGCAAATGCCCCGCGGCTTGGCGGCCGTCGTGCCCTGGGAGCCGTCCTGCACACTAATGATTGATTATCTCAAGACCGGTCGAATGATCGATGCGAACTTTTCGTACAATATGTATCAGGGGAATTATTATGTCGTTGCTGAGATTACGAAGAACGCTCCAGACGTAGTGCAGGCCCTCACGGATGCTTTTATGGAGGCCACGCTCTACATTCGTTACCAGCCTGACGAGGTCGTCAAGTGGCTGAGCACCGATCCTATGCTGAAGCAGTTGCCTGAACCACTGCTTGCTCAACAGCAGCGCAACTACAACAATCTTTACAAGCCGACTGCTGCCTATCCATTTGCAAGATTTTGGTCCGCTGAGAATGCCAGAATCGCTGAGTTTCTCTATAACAACAAGAGAATCAGCAAAAAGCTCACCGCCGAAGATTATTTTGCAGCGTGGGACGAGAGTTTCATGAAGGAAACGTTTCGTAAGCTCGGCTGGAAGGTTCCTGCAACGCCACCTTGGATTCCACCGGGCTGGACGGGGCGCGTGGGATCGCCGCCATACCCTGCCTACTATAATGTTGCAACGCTCAAAAAACCGCAGCCCTGGCCACAAAAGGGCGACCTTACGAAGCCCTGGGAATTCGCAGGAAAGACATATCGACCGTAACGAGGCGCATCTGTGGCTGCCGTTTACGCAAATGCTGCTTTCTCGTTCGGAGAACGGACCTTTGTATAAGGTGAAGTGGCACGCTGCTTCGACTCACGCGACGGCGAGTGTTCGATGCGGTCTCTTCCGTGTGGACGACGGTTCGCGGCACGGAAACCCTCCTATTGTAGAAGCCCGCAAGGCAAGCATCGACGCCGACCACGCCACCGCTCCAGGAGCTGCAGATCTCCCTGCAATCGCAATTGTGGAAAAGCTAGCAAAGCTGACCGGGTGGATCGCACATTCTTTCCAGCGACGGTGCGAGCGCCGTGGAACTGCCCTCAAGGTCGCACTCCAATAGTGGGCAAGACATCGGCCAGGTGCGCCGTCACCGCTTTGCCCAATTGGTGCACTCGTAGCACGGTGGATATGGATGCAAGCATGAGTGTTTCAAACATTACCCGTTTCGGCTCGCCGCGGGCAGGAGATCACCTTGAAGGGGATGCAGGATCTCGCAATGTTGAGCGGGGCCCAGCGGACTTATCCTAGGGAACTATCTCACGACCAAGGGACCAGACGTTGGAGCGACTTCGCGATGTCCGAACGGCTTGGCTTCGTGACGACGGCGTAGAAGAGGCGCCCGATGGCCAAGTTAGTCGTCGACGATGTCAGCAAAACGTTCCAACTTTCGCGCGAACGCAAAGAGCTGGTCGCTCTGCGCAACATCTCCTTTACCGTCGAGGACGCGCAGTTCTACAGCGTAGTCGGCCATAGTGGTTGCGGGAAGACCACGCTCTTGAACATAATTGCGGGCCACGAGCGTCCGACGAGCGGCTCTCTCACGATCGATGGCAAGCCCATAGTGAATCCTGATTGGACTAAGACGATCGTCTTTCAGGAGTACGCGCTCTTCCCGTGGTACACCGTCTATCGGAACATAACGTTTGGTCTTGAGATGAAGCGGCTGCCGAAAGCCGCTATCCGCGAGACCACGGAGCGCTACATCGATCTTGTGGGGCTCCGCGGCTTCGAACACCGGTTTCCGGGCGAGTTGTCGGGCGGGATGCGGCAACGCGTCTCGATCGCGCGGTCGTTGGCGGTTCAGCCCTTGGTACTCTTAATGGACGAACCATTAGCGGCACTCGATGCCCAGACGCGCATGTTCATGCAAGATGAGCTTCTCCGTATCTGGGAGCGCGACAGAAAGACGGTCGTCATGGTTACGCACAGCATCGAAGAAGCCGTAAAGTTATCGGACGTGGTAGTCGTCCTTTCACCGCGCCCGGGTCGAGTGAAATCGATCATTCCGGTCGATATTCCCCGCCCTCGAAGAGAGAACGATCAACGCTTCCTCGACATCAAGGAACAGATTCGCGAACTCATCTTCGAAGATTTCACCGCGGATCTCACATGAGATTCCCACTGGAATCGATACTGAGCAGGCTGGCGCGGCTGCGCAACTTAGGCCTTGTCATCTTTGTCATGCTCGTGTGGCAGTTCCTTAGCGGCTATGTCTTCCCGCGAACAAACCCCCATTTCGTGACACTCATGCCGCCGCCGTCAACCGTCGCGATCACGGCATTCGGCTTGATCGCGACGGGAGACTTGGAATTACAAGCCTTGGCGAGCCTGAAACGGGAGCTCGTTGCCTTTGCTGCTGCGGCGGCCGCGGCAATCCCGCTCGGCATGGCAATGGGGTGGTGGCGTGCAGTCTACAATCAGGTGATGCCTTTAACCGAACTGCTTCGCCCGATGCCGCCGCTGGCGTGGATACCCCTTGGAATCCTTTGGTTTGGCATCGGCGACACCGAGAACGAATTCATCATCTTCCTGGCGGTATTTTTTCCGGTCCTCATCAATACGATCGCGGGAATCCGCTCAGTGGATATTCACATGGTAAGAGCGGCGCGAAGTCTTGGTGCGGGCGAACGCGCGATTCTTTTCCGAATCGCTTGGAACGCTGCCTTGCCGCAGATCTTCACGGGCTTACGCGTCGGCTTCGGGATCGGCTGGATGGCCCTGGTCGCTGGGGAGATCACCGGCGCGCGCACCGGTCTCGGTTTTCTGATGTGGGATGCGCGAGCATTTCTACGGACCGATGTCATCGTCACATGCATGATCGCGATCGGCATACTCGGGCTAGCCTTTGATCAGGTCATTCAGGCAGTCATGCGGTGGGCGCTTCCGTGGTGGCACGAGTCACGATAGGCCTGTGTGGCTACGCCTGTCCCCCGTGGACACCACGAGCTGATCGAGCGACGCGAGAACGGCGGGAAGGTCCTCCTAAAGGCGCGCTAGTATAAAGGTTGACCGAAGCGTTCGTCACGCGACTTGACGAGTCTCCAAGAATCGGTTAAATCTGGTGACGAGTGGGGTCGACATCAGGTTTTCGTGTTTCCTTAGCAGCGAACAGGAGGTAACCGTGTTGCCAAATTTGCGAACCCTTTGTGCTCGCGTGGCGAGCGGAACGATCATTGCTGGCGCTCTTGCCACATTGGTATGCACACCCGGAACAGCGTTCGCTCAAACGAGCGGGACGAAGCTTACACCCTTACGAGTGCAACACTACCAGGGCTTGCTGATCAATCAAAGTTCCTATGTCGCGCTCTACACCGGAATCTTCAAGAAGCACGGGCTGGACGTGACTCTGGTACCGCTCCCGAGCGGGCCCGCGGTCGAAGCGGCGCTTCACGCCGGTTCGATCGAGATCGGTACGCAAGACCTCGACCAGACCATGATTAACACGCACCTCAATAATCTGAATTTCACAACGATTTGCGGTGCGGAGGGCAGCTACTATCAGGTCGTTGCATCTCCGGCTTTCAAGGACAAGATCACTGGTCCACTGACGTATCCTGCTGTGATGAAGAACTTCGTCGGCAAGCGACTCGGCGTCACCGCATTGGGGGCCGACACGAATTACTATTGGCAAGCGCTCTTTCAGGGCGCGGGACTATCTCCCGACTCGGGAACCTACGTTGCGACCGGCGTCGGTCAAACGTCCTTGAGCGCCGTGGAGCACGGCTTGGTGGATGCGACGATGGGGTTCGAGCCTTTGACGACCGTCGAAGTTCAAGGCGGCGCCAAGATCATCATCAACGTTTCGAAGGGCGAGGGCCCGCCGCTCACGCGCGACATCAATCCTCAGCTGACGTACTTCGCCTCGAAAACCTATGTAGATGAACACCCCGATATTATCACCGCTTTCAATGCGGCGATACAAGATGCAGCGAAGTTCCAGAAAGATCCGAAGAACTTCCCCCAGGTCCTCAGCGCCGTCAAGCAGACCCTGGGTCCGCTAGGTGAGTCCAAGGGTATAGAACAGATGGTGAAGGACAACATCGGACCGAGCAGCGTAACCGCTATAACTCCGAAGGCTGTCAAGGCGTGGCTCGAGTTCAGTCAGGCGTTCTTGAAGTTTCCAAAAGACGTCACAGTTGAGGCGATTACAAAGGAAGTGATCTGGCCGAATGCCTGCAAGTAATCCTTTCGCTAGGCGATGACGGCTTCGGCTTCCCCCGAAATCTCGAAATTGGGCTCCGCGATCTTAGCGGTAGACGACGTCTCGCATGAGTTCTTCATCGAAGAGCAGGACGGAAATGAGAAGCGCGTCCATGCTCTGGACCATATCTCGTTCACGGTGCAGCAGGGAGAGTTCATCTCGCTGGTCGGTCCAAGCGGCTGCGGCAAGACGACCCTGCTCAACGCCATTGCGGGATTGACCGTCCCTACCGCCGGCAACATCCGACTGGCAGATCGCGCTCCCCGAGCTGGGCGTCCCGACGTGGCGTACATGTTTGCGACGGATTGTTTGCTGCCGTGGCGACGGACGCTCGAGAACGTCGAGTTCGCGATGGAAGTTCGTGGTGTGCCTGAGGAAGAGCGCTGCGCGCGGGCCGTTCAACTCCTTGAGCGAGTAGGTCTCAAAGGCTTCGAGATGGCCTATCCTTCACAGCTATCTCGCGGCATGCGTCAACGGGCTGCGCTGGCGCGGACTTTTGCCCTCGAGAGTCCGGTGCTTTTGATGGATGAACCGTTCGGTGCTCTCGACGCGCAAACCAAACTGATTCTGGAACGGCTCTTGCTCTCGCTCTGGGAACAGGGCGAGAGACGCACAGTCCTCTTTGTAACGCACGACCTGCACGAGGCCCTCGTCCTTTCCGACAGAGTTCTGGTTTTTTCTCGATCGCCCGGCCGGGTCAAGGCGGACCACCGGCTGTCGTTTCCTCGACCAAGAGATCCTTTGCTTCTGCAAGGATCGGACGAATACCATTCGGTCTTCTCGAAACTTTGGGGCGACTTGGGCACGGAGTTGCTTTCCGAATGATCGTTGAAAACGTCGAGCTTGCCCCGACACGCATCAGCGGCCGACGGAGGCGCTCTCGCTACCGGTTCGTGCTCCTCGGATATCAGGTGCTCGTCGCCGTGTCCGCGATCGTTGCCTGGCAAATCTGTGCCAGCGCAAAGCTACTGGACACGACCGTCATCAGCAGTCCCGGTGCGGTTTTCGGGTACCTAGGCAAGGCTCTGGTAGGCGCCGAACTGTGGACGAACTTTTCTTACACCATGACCGCAACGTTGGTAGCGTTCGTGATAGGTAGCCTACTCGGCATAGTGGCGGGCATGGCCTTCGTGCAGATGCCGCTGCTTGAAGAGATCTTCGATCCATTCGTTACGCTCTTGAACAGTTTCCCTCGAATCGCCTTGGCACCGCTCTTCATCGTGTGGTTCGGAATCGGCATTAAGTCCAAAATTGTCCTGGCGATCAGCGTCATCTTTTTCATCGTGCTGATTACCACGATCGCGGGTGGCCGCTCGGTGGACCGCAACCTTCTCGCGCTGTGCCGCTCCCTCGGCGCCGGCACCTGGAAGATCTTCCGATCGGTCACGATCCCGACTGCGGCGCCGAGCATCTTCGCGGGGCTGAAACTGGCTTTGATCTACTCCTTTCTTGGGGTGATCGTGGGCGAGATGATCGCTTCGGAGCACGGCTTAGGTCAAGAAGCGACGAAGTACTCGAATCTTTTCCAGATGGATAGGGTGCTTGCTATTCTCTTCTTCCTTGCGGTCATCACGACGTTTCTTGCCGGTATCATGACAGCGATCGAACGACGCATGCTGCGCTGGCAACGGATGTAAACTACGCTAGGAGAAAAATGTGGCAAAACCTACCATCGCGGTAATCGGGTTGGGATACATGGGCACCCCGATGTCTCGCAACTTGATGCGAGCGGGTTTCGAGTTGCGAGGCTTTGACGTGGATCCCTCTCGTGTCAAGGCGCTCCAAGAAGCGGGGGCGGCCGGATGTAGCTCGCCGGCACAAGCCGCGCAAGGGGCGGACTTTGCGTTGACGATGTTGCCGTCGTCGCAACACGTCCGCGAGGCGCTTGAAGGTGAGCAAGGCGTCTTCAAGTGCCTGCGGCGGGGCGCTGTCATCATTCAGACGAGCTCGATCGCGCCGACGGTTACGAAGGCGCTGGGAAAAGCGGCGGTTGAGAAAGGCTTCGAGTATTTAGACGCTCCAGTCAGTCGTGGTGTTCCCGCGGTGGAACGCGGTGAGCTTTTGATCATGGTGGGCGGGACAGAGGAAGCGTTAAGTCAAGCAGCGCCTGTGCTCAACGCGATCGGTTCCGACGTCGTGCATCTCGGACCCGTCGGAACCGCGGCTGCAATGAAAGTCGTCAACAATCTTATCCTCGGCATCACGATTGCGACCGCGGCAGAGGCCGTGACGCTGGGCGTCAAGGCAGGCATTCAACTCGAGAAGCTTCTCGAGGTCCTTGCCGGCGCTTCGGGCGACTTGTGGGTCCTTCGCAACCTCTTCCCGAGTGCATTTGCCGGGGTCTATACGACGAGATTCAAGGTAGATCATATGTTAAAAGATCTCTTACTCGCTGAAGAGTTGGGGGCCGATATCTGCTCACCCACGCTGCTGGGAAGCCTCGCGAAGAATCTCTTCCTTACCGTGAGCGCGCAAGGTGCAGGCGGGGAAGACTGCACCAGTATCCTCAAGAACTTTGAAACGTTTGCCAATACGAAAGTTCGCTACCAGACACCCGTCGGTTTGGGAAAGGGAAGCTGATCAAATGAGAATGACCGGTAGTGAAGCCGCCCTAGAAGCATTGCGAGCTGAAGGCATAACCATGCTGCCAGGACTCGTCGGGTCGGCGTTCATGGATTTGCTAGACATCGTCGAAAAGGCAGGGATCCGGTTCATACCGGTGCGGCACGAGGCAACTGCGGGCTTCATGGCCCAAGGGATGGCACGCGCAACGGGAAGAGCCGCCGTCTGCATCGGCCAGAACGGACCGGGCGTAACGAATCTTGTAACTGCGGTTCGTGATGCGTACCTTGCGCACACGCCGATCGTTGCGATCACTCCGTCGACCAGCACCGCCCAGGTAGGGACGGACGCAATTCAAGAGCTGGACGCGATGGCGCTTTTCGCGCCAATCGTCGGTTATCAGGTGCGCGTTCCGCGGCCTGCGCGTATGGTTGAGTCATTTCAGGCGGCGTTTCGCGCCGCGTACGCGTTCAATCGACCGGCGCAAGTCGACGTCCCCCGTGATTACTTCAACGACGAGATCGACATAGAGATCGCGTCGCCGAAAGAATATCGCGGAGCGTCGCTGGGCGCTGGCGACGCGGAGGCCTTGGCGGAGGCCGCGCGTTTACTCAGCGAGGCAAAATTCCCAGTTATTATATCGGGTTGGGGAATCGTCAACTCGAACGGCATCGATCCGTTGAGGCAACTCGCGGAGTGGCTCTCCATCCCCGTCACCACGACGTACCTCCACAACGACGCGTTTCCACCTGATCATCCTTTGGCCTGTGGCCCGTTGGGATACGGTGGCTCGAAATCCGCCATGCGCGTGCTCGCAAAGGCCGATGTGATCTTGGCAGCCGGCGCCCGGATAAGCGATTGGGGCGAACTCGTACCGCGTTATGACATGAAATATTTTCCGCAGGATGCGCGTATCATTCAAATCGATGTCGATCCGATGCAATTGGGAAGAACGAGCAAACTGGCTCTCGGAATCTGGGGTGATGCGCGAGCTTCCGTCACGGAGATCCTCAAGTTTTGCAAGGAGCTCGGTCGCGGAAACGGCAAGCCGACTGATCGCGCACCCATGGTTGCTGCCGAACGCATGGCGTGGAAGAAAGAACGAGCTGCGATCTCGAGCTCAACAGCCACGCCCCTCAGTCCACGGCGCGTCCTTGCTGAGATCGAGAAAACGCTTCCTGAGGATGTCATCGTTACCACCGACATCGGGAACCTCGTCGGCGTGGCGTGCGACTACCTGAAGATAGGGCGGCCACGAGGTCATATTGCAACCTTGGGCTTCGGCGGAGTCGGCGGCGCTTACGGGCTTGCCCTCGGCGCGAAATTGGCGAGCCCGAAGCGACCGGTAGTGGCAATGATGGGCGACGGTGGATGGGGCTTCTCACTTGTCGAGGTCATTACAGCCGTTCAACAGGACATTCCCGTTACGGCGATCATTCTCGACAACAGTCAGTGGGGTGCCGAAATGCGCAACCAAGTCGAGTGGTATGACAACCGGTTCGTTGGAACCGTCCTGAAAAATCCCGATTATGCGCAGATCGCGAAGCTCATGGGTGCCGAAGCCGTTCACGTGGAAACGGTGGCCGATTTGAATGAGGCTCTACCGCGGGCCTTCGCGAGCGACCGGCCTTGGGTAGTCCACGTCGTCGTCGACTCGAAAGAATTAGGAGAATCGTTCCGGCGTGACATCATGAAGTCGCCCACGCGTATACTCGAACGGTATCGAGAGAAGGTCACGCGATGAAGACCGAGTCGTGGTATTCGACCCGGAGCTCGGTTGAAAAGGCCTATGCCGATCTCTTGGGGTTCGTCCCATCGGCCCTCAGCGACAAGTTCGCGGTTTTCAGCGGGTCGGCCGAGCCCGTGCTGTTGGCTATCGAGAACGCGCGGGCACTGGCACTGACGCCTAAGTGTTTTGACGCAAAGACAGTCCAACTGCTGCAATTCGCCATCTACGTCGCGCTCGAAGCGCAACACGGCGCAACCGTGCACGCAAGCGCCGCATTCCGCGCAGGCGCCACGCGCGAGGAGCTCGCGTCGGCGGCAGCGATCGCGTTCGTCGCCAGCGGCGTTCCAGCGCTGAGCTTGGGCGTGGCGGCGATTCTGGAAGCAGAAAAACAGATGTCTTGATCGGTGCCACTCGACGTTAGCTTGACCTCGCAGGTCGCTCTGGTGACCGGCGGCTCTCAAGGGATAGGAAAGGCGATCGCCGGACTCTTCGTCGAGGCCGGTGCGACCGTCGTAATCAACGGCAGAGATCAAGCGAAGCTCCGGCAAACCGCAAAGGAGCTCTCAGTAGACGAAGGCGTATCATCGCGCGTGGTACCTGTCGCTGCGGACGTGCGGAGTGAGGCAGACGTTGCGAATCTCTTCGAGACGATTGCGACGTCTCTCGGTCGACTTGACATCTTGGTGAACAACGTCGGCCTGAACAAGCCGATGATGTTCGTCGACATGAGCTTGGAAGACTGGATGGGCGAGATCAATCTCAACTTGACGAGCGTCTTCCTTTGCTGCTCGAAGGCGTTTCCGCTCCTTCGCGTACGCGGCGGATCGGTCATCAACATGTCGTCGGTCGGCGCATTTTATGCGCATCCGGGTCGAGCCGGTTACGCCGCTGCCAAAGCGGGAGTCACGTCACTTACCAAGACCTTGGCATACGAATGGGCGCCGTATGGTGTCCGCGTCAATTGCATTGCACCGGGGCCGATCGTGACGGAGGGCTCACGATTCTCAAGGCCGGCAGTCAGAGAGGAAGCCGAGCGCCACATCCCCCTTGGACATCTCGGCAAACCGCGCGACGTCGCGGCCGCCACACTTTTCCTGGCTTCCGCGGAGGCAGCATACATAACGGGAACGACGATGTTCATCGACGGCGGCCCCCACAAGGCAATCTTAGGCGAACTGGACGAGCTCTTGTAACCCACTCATGAGCGTGCATCCACTCGAGGGAACCTTCGCCGCGATCGTCGACGAGCGTGCTGCAGACAGCGCCGACCGCCCCTTCCTGACCCTGGCCGACGCGACCGTGTCCTATGGCGACTTCGCCGACCGTGTATGGCGGTTGGCGGGCGCGCTGCGCGATATGGGAGTCGGTCACGGCGACAAGGTCTGTCTCTTTCTCCCCAACGGGTTGCCGTTCGCACTCGGAATGTTTGCGGTCGCTCGACTCGGCGCGATATTCGTCCCCGCCCATGCCCAATTCACGGCGCACGAGCTTCGCTACGTCCTGCAGCACGCGGACGCGGTCGCCGTCATCACCGACGCGGAGCAGCTTGAGCTCGTTGCTCAAGTACGCGATGAGTGCCCGCTCCTGCGCGACGTTGTGGTCGCCCGCGGGAGCGGAGGCCGCGACGTCGTCGCCTTCGATGATCTGCTGCGGTCGCCGTCGCGCCCCGACGTCCGTGCGACCATCGCCCCCGGCGACGCGGCGGCAATCCTTTATACATCCGGCACGACGGGTCAGCCAAAGGGTGCGCTCCTCACGCACCGCGGATACATGCTGAACGCAACGGCGTTCGTCGAACGCACGATGCTCTCGGACGGCGACGTCCTGCTGTGCGTATTGCCGCTGTCCCATCTCAACGCGCAGCGCAGCTCGCTCCTGCCGGCGGCGCTCACATGCGGAAGCCTCGTTCTTCCTGACCGGTTCAGCGCAACGGCGTTCTGGCCCACCGTGCGAGCCCGCCGCGTGACCTTCTTCAGCGTGTTGCCGACAATCATCTCGATTCTGCTTCAGCAGCCAGCTACATCCGAAGACCGTAACCACGGCGTGCGATTGTGCGTCACGCCGATCACGCCGCCGCTCCTCGAGGCGTTTGAAGCACGGTTCGGCATCCCCGTCGTCAACACGTACGGAATGACGGAGACAATGTTGAACGTGATGAACTTCGTCGACGCCGCTCGGCGCCGACCCGCCGCCGTCGGCCAACCGCTCGCCCCCGAAGTCCACCGATTGCGCATCGTCGACGACAACGACCGCGATCTTCCGCGCCGCACCGTCGGCGAGATCGTGGACCAGAGCCCTGCATTGATGGCGGGATACTACAAAGATTCGGAGGCGACGGCACGAGTGATGCGCGGCGGTTGGCTGCACACAGGCGACCTTGGCTATCTCGACGACGAGGACTTTTTGCACTTTGTCGGACGCAAAAAGGCGATGGTCCGGCGCGCCGGCGAGAACATCGCGCCGTCCGAAATCGAGGCCGTGCTGAACGATCATCCCGGAGTGCAGGAGGCGGTGGTGGTCGGCGTCCCCGATCCGCTGCGCGAAGAGGAGGTAAAGGCCTGCGTCGTCCTCCGCGAGGGTGAGGACGTTACGAGCGTGCCTCCCGACGTGCTGTTCGAGCACTGCGCTGCGCGGTTGGCCACCTACAAGGTCCCGCGCTACATGGAATACCGGCGCGATTTCCCGCGGACGCCAACGCTGCGAGTCCAACGGCACAAGCTCGCTTCTGCCACGCGGGAGTCCGGAACGCAACTGTTCGATCGCGCAACCGGAGAATGGTTATGAGAAAGGTCAACGTCGTCGACGTCACGCTTCGCGACGCGCATCAGTGTCTGTGGGCGACGCGCATGACGACAGCGCAGATGCTTCCGGTCGCGCCGATCCTCGACAATGCGGGATTCGAGTGCATCGAGCTGGTCGGAGGCGCCGTCTTTGACGTCTGCGTTCGCTTCTTGCGCGAGGATCCGTGGGAACGGATGCGAATCCTCAGCCGCGTCGTCACCAAGACCCCGCTGATGGCGCTCGAGCGTGGACAGAGCGTCTTTACCTTCGAGCTCTTCGCCGACGATGTCGTCGAGCTGACCATCCAACGCTTCGCCGCAAACGGGATGAAGTACGTCACGACCTATGACCCCATCAACGACATGCGCAACATTGAGGTCGCCGTGCGGGCAGCCCACGAGGCGGGTCTCTACGTTCTCGTATGGCTCGGGTACTCGCTGAGCCCCGTGCACAGCGATGCGTACTTCGTCGAGAAGGCACGCGAGGCGATCGCGCTTGGTGCAGACGCCATCGTGCTCAAGGACGCCAGCGGACTCCTCACGCCGGCGCGCGTCAAGACGATCGTCCCGGCCTTGAAGGCGGTATGTGGAAGCGTCCCCGTACACTTGGTCACGCACTGCACAACCGGACTCGGGCCGCTTTCGCTTCTGGAAGGGATTCGGAGCGGCGTCGATACGGTGCACACCGCGATCTCCACCTTGGCTCACGGCGCCGCGGAGCCTCCCACGGAGTGGACTGTGCGCAACGCGCGGCGCATGGAGTTTGAAGTGGGGGTGGATCTCGATCTGCTGCCTGCGGTTGCCGAGCACTTCCGCTACGTCGCCAAGCGCGAGGGAAAGCCGCTCGGCGAGATTGCCGAATACGACCCTTTCTATTACGAGCACCAGATCCCGGGCGGAATGATCTCGAACATGATGTCGCAACTCCGCGAAGTCAAGCTCGAGCACCGGCTCGACGAGATCCTGGAGGAAACGGTGCGCGTCCGCAAGGAGCTGGGCTACCTCGTCATGTGGAGTCCGTTTTCGCAGTTCGTGATGACGCAGGCGGTGCTCAACGTCGTCCAAGGCGAGCGCTACAAGACGATACCCGACGAGATCCGCCGCTATGTCCTCGGACACTACGGTCGCCCGGCCGCACCGATCGAACCGATCGTGCTCGAACGAATCCCGGGGAGCGACAATCCCGTGACCGCGCGACCGGGTGAGCTGCTCCCACCTGCGCTCGACCGCGTACGCCGCGAGCGCGGTCCCTTTGATTCCGATGAGGATCTCTTGCTCGCGACGTTCTACGATCGTGAGCACTGCCGCAAGCTCGTCGAAGCGTGTCCGATCCCACTCGAATACCCTGCGGCGGAAGCGCCGCTCGTTATCCTCATGAAGGAGCTTGCGACGAGGCGCGACCTTCGTTCGATAATGCTTGTGCGGAAGTGATCGATATCGGGATTGTACGCGTAGCCGCTGAGGAGCTCAAGAAAGCAGCGGGGCGCGTCCGACTCTTGTTTTGGGAGTGGCAAGATTCACGGATAATCGAGGCCGTCACGCATTTGGCGCCGGTCGTAACGCCGGTGCTGCTCGCGAAGCGGGCATCGAGCCAACTCGCACGCCTGTTGCCGCGGAACGCTGAGCTTATCGAGTATGCAACCTCCAAGAGCCGGCTGGAGATCGATCGCGACGTTGCATTCTGCGAGCTGGCGGCACTGCTCGTGAAGCAGGGAATTGCGGATGCTGCCGTCGGCGGCGCAGCGACGGCGAGTGCCCACCTCTTCCGCTCAGGTATTCGATTCCTGGGCTTAAAGGAACATTGTAGCACGGTCTCCACCGCGGGAGTGGTGCAGCCGCGCCGCAAGGGAGGCCTAGATCGGCCGCTGATATTCGCCGACGTGGGAACGGTGCTGCAGCCTTCAGTGGAGCAGCTCGTCGACATCGCCGTGAGCACGGCGAATACATGGCGCTCGCTGGCGGGAGGGGACCCGATCTTAGGTTTTCTCTCGAGCTCGACTCACGGGAGCGCCAAGGCTCCCAGACAAGAGGAGATCATACGAGCCGTCGCAATGCTACGCGAACGCGCCCCGGAGCTCCGCAATCTCGGCGAAGTACAGTTCGATGCCGCGGTCATTCCGCAGATTGCGAAAGGGAAAGGCCTCACTCAGAAGCTCGGTGGAATGGCAACGATCCTGATCTTCCCCGATCTCAACAGCGCGAACATCGGATATAAGATCGCGGAACATCTTGGTGGAGCGAGCGTCGTCGCAGTGACGCAGGGCTTCGCGAAGCCGTTTTACGACCTGTCCCGCGGTACGTCGGTGCAAACGATCGTTGCGACGGGAATCCTCGCCGCCCACGAAGCAGCTAGACGGACGGGCCTCACAGCGTGAGGGCGCCGCCGTCGATGACGACCGTGGAACCGTTGATGTAGCTCGCCAGATCCGAGACCAGGAAAACGCCGAGGTTCGCGATTTCTGCCGGCTCCGCCAGCCGTCTGACGGGGATAGCGCCGAGGATGCGTTCTCGCGAGGCCTCATCGAGTGAAGCGATCATCGGCGTCTGCGTTAACCCGGGCGCCATGGCATTGACGTTGATGCCGAGCGGTCCGTACTCTCTGGCGAATCCCTGCGTGAGCGCGACGACCGCCGCCTTGCTGGCGCCGTAGAGCGTGTTGCCGATCAAGCCGCCTCCTTTGAGCGCCGAGATCGATGCCAAATTGAGAATCTTCCCGTAGTGCTGCGGCACCATGACGCTTAGCACAGCTTTGCCGCACGCGTAGATGCCGCCGACATTCACTCTGGCGAGGGCATCCCAATCCTGGAGCCGCGACGACGAAAGCGAACCGGTTCGCAGGAGTCCTGCGCTGTTGACCAAGATGTCCAGCCTGCTTTCACGCGCGACGATCTTCTGGACGGCGCTCTCGACGATGTCTTGATCGGCGACGTCAACGGCGATTGCCCGTGCGGTGTAGCCTGCCTCGATCAGCTCTCGTGCACGAGACGATGCCGCTTCCTCATCGATATCACCGACATAGGGGATCGCGCCTTCGCGTCCCAGCGCCTCGGCGATGCTCGCGCCTATGCCGCTCGCGCCACCGGTGATGAGCGCTACGCGTCCTACGAGCTTTAAGTCCATCGAAGCTCCTTCCAGGCGTATGAGAGTTTGCTTGCCGTCATGCCCGGCCGAGGCAAGGCTTGTCCACTCTTGCGCGAAGTCGACGTCTGGAGACTCGTTCGGCTTGCTAGCAGAGCGGCACCGCCGACGGTATTGCTCTCGGCGGGCTCCCGCACTGCCCTCGCAGCGCTGTCACTTTCTCGAGGAATTCGGTGAGACCATGCGCTTTGAGGCCCCTTGAAGGCCAGCTTCGAGGCCGACGAAGCTGATCGCCATCGACCTCAGCGTCGTACAATTGCGGAGTATCCTTTCGGCAATTGCCAGAAGTCGGCGACGCCTTCAAAGCGATCCCGGATCGAAGCTATCACGTACGGATCGAGCAGACAGATCGCGTCGCAGCCGAGGTCGGCTAAAAGCACTCTCGGCTCGCGAAGTAGTCGTCGTCATAGGTCTCGTCGAGCGCGAAAACCAGCACGCGCTAACCGAAAGACTCACGTCCCTTGCCTCGTCAAGCACTTCCTTCGAGAGATCTTGGCGTCACGGAGATCATATCCCGCAGTTCACCGTTGGACAGTGGACAGCGTCCGAAGAGGTGACACCCGCAATCCATGCCGCCGCGGGCGTCTTGCTGTGCCGCTTTGCGGCAAAGCAAATCCGCTCCCATGGAACCTCACCAGCGCGTGACACAAGCGTCGAAGACGAGCGGATCAATTAGCTTGATAGCTTCGAAGCTTGCCCGATCCATGCATGGCAGCACGGGAGCAGCATTTTTTAGTCATGGCACCTTGCCAGAGCGCCACCTGCGCCGCCATCAGGGTGGCATCGACGATGCCAACCGTCGCCCGCAAGGTCTCCGAGGCCGCCCCGGAAAATTTGTCTGAGCCTCGACGAATACCAGCAGATCGGCTTTTATTTGTGCAAGTTCCTGACAACTAAGGTCACGTACTCCCGGGAGGCTTTTACGTGAATGAACCGTGCCGGTTATTGAACTCAAGGACCACACGACGGTCGTGCCGGCGCGACAGGCGGATCAGGCAGGCCACCCGGAAGAGGTCGCCACAGAAGGATCAAATATCGCTTTGTTCGATGTCAATAAACTTGCGGCGTCCGGAGCCGCGACCGCGCTCAGTTTGATCGCGACCGGAGAGCTGAAGTTTAGGCATTGACAAGTCTGAATCGTGAGCTCGTCGCTTTTGCCGCGGCTGCATCGATGACACGGAGAATAAGTTTGGCAACTTTCTCGCCGTGCTTTTTCCCGGTGCTCGTCAACACGATTCCGGAACCCGCTCGGTCGACATTCACATGGCGCGGAGCCGCAAGGAGCCTCGGACTCGGAGAAGCTGCAATCCTCTTTCGCGTCGCTTGGAATGCCGCGCTTCCCAGATCTTCACCGGCCTGCGCGTGGGGTTCGGCATCGGGTGGATGGTGCTCGTCCCGGCCGAAATCACCGGCGCTCGGTCGGGCTCCGACTCCTGATGTGGGACTCGCGTGCGTTTCTGCGCACGGACATCATCATGACCTGCATGATAATGACCAGAATACTGGGTTGCTCTTCGACCAATTCATCCTTGCCAGTAGGCACCGCTTACTGCCCTGGTGGCATGAGGGATAAATGACGGCTGACGAAGAGACACGTCGTGACGCGGCGAACATGCCGGTCCCCAGCTTCGCTTCCACTCCGCTTACGGTTCCGCCGCGGCTCGCTGCGGTAAAAGTTGCCATCGTCACGACCGGCGGGCTCCTCGCCGAAGGCCAAGAGGCATGGAAGCGAGGTGAGGAAACATTTCGTGTCTTGCCGCGCGAGCTTCGCTCGTTCCGAATGGGGCATTGGAGCTTGAACTTCGATCGCTCCGGCTTCTCGAGCGACGTGAACGTGTTGTACCCGATCGATCGGCTTGAGGAGCTTGCTGCAGAAGGGATCATCGGCTCGGTCGCTCCTCGACACCTCTCGTTCATGGGAGCACTCGACGAAACGATGTCCTCGATCCGTCTCGATTCCGGTCCTGCTGCAGCAAAGCTTCTAAAAGACGACGGCGTCAACGTCGTCGTATTGAGCGGCGCTTGACCCCTCTGCACGCGCACGGGCGGTACGCTCGCGCATATTTTGGAAGAAGGCGGACTCTCCACGGTCCAGATTTCGTCGGTCCGCAATCATACGGAGAGGATTCAACCACCGCGCGCGCTGTACTGCGAATTTCCTTTTGGGCGGCCGTTGGGCAAACCAAACGACGCACCGTTTCAGCGCCGAGTTCTGATGGCTGCATTGGATCTACTCGAGCGCACGTCGGTACCGGTGCTCGACGATTTTCCGGAACGGATCGCCGATGCGACTGAGACGCCGTTAGCGTGTCCCCTTCCAGCGCGACTCGATTCGAACGGCCCAGCAGCCGTCGACGAAGCGCGCGCGCTGCGCTCGGCATACGAGCGTCAACGCCGGCACAGCACTCGAACCTCCGTCGGATTGGTCGCCGATCCGGACGCGATCCCGTCGATTCTTGCCGCCTTTGTTCGAATCGCCTGTGGAGCTTTACCTGAAGAAGCCGGCTTGCCGTCAGATCCTCATTGCGCCGCGCTCGATGTTCGCGCGTACTACGAAGAAGCTGCGCTAGCCCTCGCCGATCACGTTCCGGCAGCTAGGGCCGCGGAGTCGTGGTTCTTTCAACGTACCGAAGCCGGGCGGCTGCTACGCGAGGTTCAAGCTCACCTGATCGCCACGGGTCAATGCGACTATCTTGCTACCGTCGTTCCGCGGGGACAGGAGTAGCTTTCGAGACTCGCTGGTAGAGCGTTCGGACGAAGCCCAAGTCGAACCATGCGTTTTTTGAGAGACGCTGAAACCACGGCGTCGATCTTGAACGTTTACGCTGCGACGATTCGAGAGCATCGCGGTCGCTGAGCTGGTGCAGCGCGTGGAAGAGGCAACCGTCCTCGACCGCTTCCTCGACGAAGCGACAACCGTCCCATCCGGAAGCCTCGAGCAAGATCGGCAAGTGCTCGACATCATACCAGGCGAGAAACTCCTCGCGGTAGTCTTGTGGAACCCAGAGAGCGACATGGAACAAATAAGGTCCGGCGCCGGCGCCGTGCATGCCTTCGGTGAAGAGCGCTGTGACCGCACGCCTGCGACCGGCCGTGAATGCGATATCATTTGCATCGCTGATGGCGAGACCGCCCTCGCCGCCGTCGCGAACGAATGCTTCGACGGCCGAGGGGTCGTTATGCAGCAGCTTGTCCAGGTCGGCGAATCGATCGAATTCGACGATCAGCATAGGGAGCCGCCTTCGATGCGAGCGTCCAATTTCCGCGTTTCAACTTTCGTGCACACGGTCGACGAGAAACCGCAACCTCTGCCTGCTAGATAGGGCCGCAGGCCGTTCGCTAAGGACGGGCGTGACTCCCTCGGGGAGGTCAGAGCCGCGACGTGAGGGGTGATCACCACGTTGCCGATGGCTTATAACGGGCTCGACGCTGTTGAAAAAGGTGCCGTGGGTCGGCCGAGAAGGACTGCTGTTGCAAGGGTTAACGCCGATGTGGACGTGCTTTATGCAGTCCGCGCAGCGACCTCCGGAACCGATGAAGCGGATCAATCGGCGATTATTCTGGGCAGTCGCTGCCATCAGTGTTTGCTCGGATATGTTTTGCGGCCTTCGTAATCGGAATCGCTGGAATTTGATGACGTTCTTAAGCTCGGCGAAGTGCACTTTGACCTTTTCTCGCTCGCGGCACGAATGCCAGTACGCATCGGTTCCGCTGAGTTGCCGCGCATCCGGCGAGCAGGCTCGTCGAAGCTCACTGTTGGCGCCGGAGTAAAATTGACCCACCCCGCCGGTTGAAAATTGACCCACCTGAGCTAATCGCGAACAAGCGTTCGCATGTTAACGAAGGAGCTTCAGGTGGAGATCGAGGTCTTGCATCGACAAGGCAAAGGAATCCGGAGATTGCGCGCGAGGCCGGCGTGGCGCGCAACACGGTGCGCGCCGTATTACGCGGCGAACACGACGGGCATTATGGCCCACGAACGTTGCTGCCAGCCAAACTCGACCCGTACCGGGAATACATCGGCGACCGCATCAGGGGCGCGGGGAAAGTGGTGCTGAGCGCGACGGTTCTCTTGCGCGAGATTCGCGCGCTGGGCTATCCGGGCGGCATCACGCAGCTCGAGGAGTACGTGCGTAGCATTGAGCCGGCGCCGGCCTGCGAACCGATCGTGCGCTTTGAGACCCAACCGGGACGGCAATTGCAGATTGATTTTGTCGACTTTAGGCGCGGTCCAGCGCCGCTGCGGGCGTTCACGGCGGAATTGGGTTATTCGCGCTACGCCTACGTCGAGTTCACCGACAACGAACGCACCGAGACGCTGGTCGCATCCTTGGAGCGCGCGCTGGCATTTCTTCGGCGGCGTGCCGCGGCAGATTCTGTGCGATAATCCCAAGACCATCGTCATCAAGCGGCATGCTTACGGTGAGGGCGAGCATTGCTACAACAAGTATCTCCTCGACGTCGCCAAGCACTATGGCGTCGCCATCAGGCTCTGCGCTCCCTATCGGGCGCAGACCAAGGGCAAGGTCGAACGCTTCCATCGGTATTTGCGAGAGTCGTTCTTTGCGCCCTTGCAGACCGCGCAATCGGCTCCGGTCGACGTGACGATGGCGAATCGGGAAGGACGGATCTGCCGTGCGGAGTTTTGCGCCATCCATAGGCCTCGAGCCCTCATCGCTGCTTGTGGCTTGCGCGAACGAAGAACGTTGAGAGTGACTTTGCGGCGTCTTGGAGAACTCGTATGTGCGTAACTGCGTTCTCAGCGCTCATGCGGCCAGCGGGTGCATTTACCGAAAGCGCTGCACACACGCGCTGATGGTCGTCGAGCACAGGAACGGCAACAGCAACAAGACTCGGCAAGAACTCCTCGTTATCGGTTCCGATTTTTTCGCGCCTTACCCGCCCCAGCTCGCGCTCGAGATGCTTGGGGTCGGTAATCGTGTTTTCCGTGTGCCGCTTGAGCGGAGCGGCCCGGATAAACTTGCTCGACTTTAACTTCGGCAGAGCGGCCAAGAACAGCTTCCCGCTCGCCGTGCAGTGTAGGGGGACGCGCGATCCCGAATAGAGTTGAACCTGCAGCGGAGAACTCGATTCCACGCGATCCAAGCAAAGTGACTGGTCTGCGTCTAAAACGGTCAGCGTACAGGTCTCGCCCGTCTCCTCGACGACGGAGCGGAGGATGCGCCGGCGTCCGCCGTAGTCAGCCGATCCGAGCACGACGTCAAGCCCCAAGCGAGAGAGTCGGGGCCCAACGGTCAGCCCCCGCGCAACGGGATCTCGGATCAAGATCCCCATCGCCTCCAGCCTTCTGCAGATGCGATGCGCCGACGGCTTTGGCAGGTCGAGCGCGCGCATTAGCTCAGTCGCAGCAATGGGCCGCGCCGTGCGTGCGACATGCTCGACAACGGCGAAAGCGCGCGACAAAACTCGCGAGCCTTTGGCATCAACCTCGAGGAGCGGAACTCGTGGGCGTTTAAGTCTCATTTTATGAGACTACATGAGCCGTAGATTGAGATCAAGGGGTTGTCATGGCTTCGAGGCTGGGGTATAAAGGAGGGGACCGCGCCCGCGCTGCTCAGGAGAACGAAGATGGCGAAGGTGTCAACCGGGCATGACCGCAAGGTTGCAACTGCGCCGTACAGCGGCTACTACAAGTCCGCTGTCCCAAGTCCCGATCCGGAGATCACAAGCACCGATCCCGGGACTCCGCTCGGCGAATATTTTCGTCGCTTCTGGCATCCGGTCTGCATGTCCGAGCAGCTTAAGGACGTTCCTCATCCGATTCGCATCATGGGCGAAGACCTGATCGCGTATCGTGATAAGCTTGGAACGATTGGAGTGCTGCAGCGACATTGTTGCCATCGAGGCGCATCGCTCGAGTACGGGATCATTCAGAACAAGGGCATTCGCTGCTCGTACCACGGAATCCAATACGCCGAAGACGGAACGATTCTCGAAGCGCCCGTGGAAAGGGACAGGGGCGCTCGGTTGCGGCAGCGCGTCTCGCTCGGCGCATATCCGGCCTTCGAACGAGACGGCCTCGTCTTCGCCTACATGGGCCCGCCGGACGTCAGGCCAAAATTTCCGGAATCCGATGCGTTCGAGAAGTACGATGACGTCTATTTCGTCCCTTTTTCGAACGTGTTTTCGTGCAATTGGCTGCAAGTCATCGACAATATCGCCGATCAGATGCACACCAGCTTCTTACACAATCCGGCGTTTTTATACGAAGGTTCGCCTCCGAAAGGTCTCAACTGGGAGCGACTGGCACTAAGTTCGGCGTTTACGACCCTCCCTGTCATGGATTTCATGTCGGTGCGCGGCGGGACCGCATCCGTCTTCATCGCCAACCGCCGCATTGACGACGAGAAGGTCTGGATACGGATCAACGATCTCATCCTGCCGAATATCAGCCAACACGCGTACCTCTTTGAAGACGGGGCCGAGCGCAGGTTGTTTCATCGCGTACATATGTCTCGCTGGTATGTTCCGGTTGACGACACGCATAGCATCATCTACGGATGGAGAATGCTTGGAAAAGCGATCGATCCCAGAGAAATGGGTGACGCGACTCGGCTCGGCTGGGACAAAATGGACTTCTTGGACGGCCAAGTTGGGGACCGCCCCTACGAAGAAGGCCAACGCCTACCCGGCGACTGGGAGATCGTTTCGAGCCAGCGGCCCATCGCTGTCCACGCACTCGAAACTCCGCTTGAATGCGACGCTGGAGTCTACATGTTTCGCAAGCTAGTGCGCACTGCCATCAACAACAAGAATGCGGCCGCCTCTCCCGAGGCGATGAACGATCGGGCGAATAGAGGCCTTCCCAGCTACTGCTACACACAGAACACGATCATGTGTATCCCTAGACGCGGTTCTGACGATGAGGATGCCGAACTCCTCAAGACGATTGGTCGTCGCGTTGTAGAGATCGCGGCGGAGGCTGACGATTTGGACGAAGCAGCCAGAAAGCGGTATATCGTCTCGTGCCTTGAGGAGCTCGAGGCGACGCACGCGGGAATGGCGGCGGCCCGATGAATCTCGAGTTGAAGGGTAAGCATGCATTAGTCACTGGAGGGAGTCAAGGGATCGGCAGAGCCGTCGCGGCGGCGTTAGCGAGCGAGGGCGCAAGCGTCGCAATCTGCGCGCGCGACGCTGGCCGCGTGACGGTTGCCGCAAAGGAGATCGCAAGCGAGTCCAAAGGCGAAGTCGTCGGTTTTCCAGCCGACGTTTCCCGCGCTGAAGAGATCGAAAGCCTGTTCGAGTCGATCCGGAAACGTTGGGGCGGGCTCGACATTCTCGTCAACAACGTGGGAGCCGCGCTGCGCAAAGAGTTCTTGTCGGCCGATGACACTACTTGGAATCAGAGCTATGTGTTTAACGTGCTCAGCATCGTGCGCTGCTCCCAGCATGCATTGCCCAGAATGCTCGAGCAAGGCTTCGGACGGATCGTCAACGTCGCTGCGATCGCCGGGCGTGAGCCTGTAAACGGGGCCTCGGTTTCAAACACAACAAAGGCCGCGATTTTCGCGCTCTCAAAGTCGATGGCACTCGAATTCGGGCCGAAAGGCGCGCTCGTCAATTGCATCGTCCCCGGTCGCATCACGACACCTCAGATCGAGCGACTCTTCCCCGATCTTGATGCGCGCCAAAAATATGCCGAACAGGTCATTCCGTTAGCGCGCTTCGGCGAAGCCGCTGAGGCCGGCGCGCTAGTCGCTTTCCTTTGCTCGGCGCGAGCCAGCTACCTTAATGGCGCGGTCATAAACGTCGATGGCGGTATGACCAAGTCGATTCTCTAAGGCAAGGTCGATCGGGTTCGTCTCGACAAGCAAATCGCGAATCTTCAGAGCGAGCTCAAACTGCAGCCACTGACCGGCGTTTTCATCCTGAAGGCCTGCCAGCTCGTGAGCTCGCTGCAATCGATACTTTACGCTATGCGGATGTACGTTGAGCCGCTCTGCGGCGATCCCGATGCGGCGGTTGGACTCAAGAAAGCAGCGAATCGTCGGGACCAGCTGCCCTCCGTGGGAGGCATCATACATCTCAAGTGGCGCTAGCGTTCGCTCGGCAAACGTGAGGAGCTCTCGGGTATCGCCGATTTGCAAAAGCAAGTGGTAGACACCTAACGCCTCCGTCGAGAACAAATTGGGTTTCGCACCGGCTCTGAGTAGCAGCGCGACCGCGCGAGTGACCTCAGCATAGAGCGGGCCAAGGCGAACAAGGCCTTCACATACCGGACCGACGACGACGAGGGGATTTGAACTAGGGTACGATCGCTCGAGTGTTGCCGCGAAATCGCGGGACCAGTTCCGGAGCACGGCTTGGACATCCTCGCCGCGCCCTAAAGACAGGCGCTTCAGGACAACAATCGAGCCATTTTTCTCGACGACGACTCCCTGCGCAGACGAACCGACGTGCGCTTCAGCGACGGCCCTCAATCGTATCAGAGCGTACTCGCATTGCTGCGCAGGCTGAGCGCGACTCACGATGACGGCGAGCCCGTATTCTGCGCCGGGGTCGAGTCCGAGTTGCGCGGCCCGCCGATCGACTTCGCGTCCCTCGGCCGCGACGAGACCTTCGAGAAGATCGTCGCGCAGATTCATCTCCGCTTCGGCGATCGCGCGCTCTTTGAGCATAGCAAGACCCGCGGCCGTTGCAAGGTGCCCAGCGGCAGCCCGATCCAGTTCCGTCAAACCTTCTTCCGCCGGACCTACGACGATCGCCCCAAGGGTCTCGCGTGGCCCCGTGATCGGAACCGCCAGCACGCTTTCGGACTGCGCACAGAATGCGACCAGGTGCTCGACTGTGGAAATAACAACATCAGCGGAGCCGAGTCCAAGATTGCGAACCCGAAGCTTTGTGATTCTCTCGGCTCCTTCTACGCTCGAGGCGATAACGTTCAGAAATGAATCGGTGACGACGACCAACTTCTTTAGTAGCTCGGCGAGTCGTTTGGCGATCACATCCACCGTACAACCGTCGAGAACGAGACGCGTCAAAGACTCGTGGATCATCAACGATCGCTGCAAAGCGAATCGTGCCCCGCGTTCAGCCGTATGGAGGCGCGCGTTCTCGATAGCGACAGCAGCCTGGTCCGCGAGCGTGCGAAGAATCTCGACATCAAACTCTGTGAATTCGTACGGGGTCCTTAGGCTGTCGATCGTCATCGCCCCGATCGGCTTCCCTCGGAACAGCAGCGGCACCGAGATTGCCCGCTTGGGCTGCGGCGACCCACCCGCCGCATCACGATACAACTCACGTGCCCACTCCGACAAGTTGTCGCGACTCGCGGTGACGGCTTCTTCGCTGTTGCAGATGACGGTGCGGCCCGTCTTAAACGCCTTGCCTGCGAGCCCTTCTCCGGGATCGACCTGGATCCGATAGATCTCTTGGCCGTAACCGACAGCCGCTCGGATCCCGACCTTTTCGGTCTGGGGATCGTAGAGGCTCACGAAGCCTGCATTTGCTGCTTCGATCACCGAGATTGCACCGGAGACGATCTCCTTGAGCACGTGATCGAGCACGTTCTCGGTATCGAACGACCCCGTGAGCGATTTCGAAATCGTAGAGAGCAGGTTAAGCTTCCGAATCTGATCGTTTAATGTTGTCGCAATCGGATCGCGTTTGCTCGCCGTGTTCGTATCCCCGCGTTTGGCGGATTGATGCTTCACGAGATCGATCCGCTGTCGAACAGCAACTCTCGGATCTGCCCGGAAATCTCGGTCAGCTGATGATCGGTGATTTGGCGTGGTCTCGGCGACGCGATGGGAAACTCACGTAAGATTCGTGCGGGACGAGCCGACATGACGATCACACGATCAGCGAGCTTAATCGCCTCCTCGATGCTGTGCGTGATGAAGAAGATCGCCTTGCGCTCGTGACTCCAAATAGAGACGAGCTCATCTTGCATCCGCTCTCGGGTGAGGGAATCGAGCGATCCAAACGGCTCGTCCATCAGCAAGAGCGTAGGGCTGTTGGCGAGCGCGCGAGCGATGCCGAGCCTTTGCCGCATCCCACCGGAGAGTTGGTGCGGGTACTTGCGCTCAAATCCGGCGAGGCCTACCATTTTCACATAGCGTTCTGTGATACTCGCCAGTTCCTTGCCGCGGATTCCTCGCCACTTGGGGCCATATTCGATGTTGCCCCTGACCGTGAACCATGGGAACAACGCGTGCTCTTGAAAGACGACGGCCCGGCGGGCATCGGGGCCGGCGATCGCGGCTCCGGCAAACTTCACCGTGCCCGTTGACGGACGCTCGAAGCCTGCGATCAGGTTGAGGAGTGTCGTCTTCCCGCAACCACTTGGTCCGACGACACAGACGAACTCGTTGGCCTGCTGGGAGAGCGAAATCCCGTTCAAAGCACGGACGCTTTCCGCGCCCTTGCCGTGAATCTTCGTCACGTTTTCGATCTCAACCAGAACGTCGGAGCCGTTCATCGTTTCCATGGCATCAGGGCCGCTGCAATACCGCGGATGACGCCATCGAGGGCGAGTCCGATCAGTCCAATCGTGACCATCCCAAGCAAGATGTAGTCGCTTCGAAAGACCATCCGCCCCTGGCTAATCAGAAAACCGAGTCCGGATGTCGCACCGACGAGCTCGCCGGCAACCAATGCCATCCAGCCGATGCCGACGCCGACGCGAATGCCTACGACGATCTGGCCTAACGCCGCCGGGACGTAAACAGTCCAAAACACGACGAACGTGCTCGCGCCCAATGTACGGGCTGCGCGGACGACATGAGGATCAACGTCGCGAATACCGGCAGCCGCGTTCAAGATAATCGGGAAGAACGCTGCAAGAAAGATGATGAAATCGATCTCCCGCTCGCTGATCCCGAACCAAAGTATTGCGAGCGGAATCCAAGCCAGAGGCGGAATCGGTCTGATGAACTCGAGCACCGGATCGACCGACGAGCGAAATGCCGAAATGCCACCCATAGCGGCGCCCAATGGTATTCCGATGACACAGGCGACGCCAACCGCGGTGAAAACCCGAAGCAGGCTCACCCATGCGTCATGTACTAGGGTGCCATCGCGAAAGAGTTCCCACCCTGCTTGCACGACCGCCGACGGAGCCGGCAGCATCAATTGCAACGAGGGATTTGCGCTGCTGATGAGCTGCCACACCAGGATGATGAGCGCAAGGAGCCAGTAATTTCCTACGCCACGCGCGACACTATGTAAGCGAGTTGGGAGTGTCGGGTGCGGCCGCTGTTTGCCAATCTCACCAGTTGCCGAAGGCAGCGCTTTCTCCGTGCCCACATCCTCCGCTGCCGAATCGCCTAGCCTCACCATGGGCATATAGGTTTTGCCGCGCTTACGTGCCGATTTGTATTAAGGCTAAGTCGCTCCTAGTTGGGAAAGCTTCAGGTCCGCGAAGGCTGATTCCGTTGTAGAGATAGGGTGGATATGGCGGCTTGCCAACAACGCCCGACCAGTTCCTCGGGATGAACGGCGGCGATGCGGGTGCCGCCCATCCCAAACGCTTGTACGTGTTGCCGAGAAACTCAGGCCGCAATACTGTATCGAAATCGGAACGGCTAAGCTGCTGTTTCAATTTACCCAGCCGGTAGGCTGTTTGAGACTGAAATTCTAAGACGCCCAGCCAAAAACCGTGCCAGTCTTTGAAAACGTAATTCTTCGTCGGCTTCGGCCAGAAGTTGTATAGATCGGCCTGCTGCTTTAAGAGGGAGACGTTTGCCGCCTTCGCAGTGGGCTGTTTCTCGAGCATCGCGAGCGCCTCGCCTTGGTGGTTGCGAAGCCATACCTGCGCTTCGACGAACGCATCCACGTATGCTTGGACGACATCGGGCACAGACTCCGCGAGCTCACCCCGCAAATATGTGAAACCGCTGAATATCTCGTATTTCCCGGTCGGTTCGAGAACCTTTGCATTCTTCGTGAAGAGACTCATCTGCGAGGCTAAGGGCTCCCAGATTCCGGCGACGTCGATACCCTTGGGCATCGTGATGATATCGTCGGGGCTCAGACTCGCGATCTGATAGTCCCTATCCACGGTAAGCCCTAACGTTTGCGCTGCGATCTGCATCCCGAGGTCTGGTGTGCTTCCAACCGTCACGCCGTAGACCGCGGGACGACCCAAGACTTTCTGTCCCTTGAGATCTTCCAAGGACTTGAGTGGAGAATCGAGCGGGACCATAAAACCCTGCAGCTGCGCCGGATACACGGCCACTGCCACGGTTGGGACCTTGAGCGCCATCACAGCGTAGAGTCCGAGCTCACCGGCTTGGGCAACCTGCAAATGCCCGGGGATATATCCCGCGTTGACGTAGCTAGCCGCCGTAAACGATTGATAGGCGACGTCGAGACCGTGTTTCTCGAGAAGCTTGTTCTCTTTCATGACGGCAATGACAAGGTTGCCATCCGACCAAGTTGGGTTGATGTGAACCTGGAGCGGCCACCAACCCTTATTCTTCAGCCAGTCAACTGATTTTTTAGAAACCTGGCTTTGGAGCCGCGACTCGTCCGATGCTGCAGCAAGCAACTCGCTCGGACATCCGGCGGAGAGTCCGGCTGCAAGCGCGCCGTACAAAGCCTGGCGCCGTGTGACTGAGAGCTTACGGCCGGAACTGTTATCAACCTCTTTCATGCTACCTTCCTCGCTGAGTTCAGGAAACAACTTCAGGTGTTTGGGAGGCGCGCGCTGTCTCGAAAGCGTCGCGATAGCGAACTTTAACTCCCGCTGCTTCCTCCATGGTTTTCAAAATGATCGTATAGTCTTGTTTTCCAAGCCCTTGTGCGCGCACGTTGTCAAACAGAGCCTCGGCGACATCAGCCATGTTCAGGGAAACTCCGAGCTCCTTAGCGGACGCATGCGCAAGGCCGAGGTCCTTGTACATGTGATCGGTGAAGAACCCAGGCTCGAACGACCCGCGGAATGCCGGTTGCATTTGGTTTTGGAGAAGCCAGCTATTGCCGGATGCGTTCGTCAAGACTTCCACCAGGCGCTCCAGCTCGGCGCCGGCTTTCGTTCCAAACACGAGCGCTTCCGAAGTTGCGGCACAAATGCAGCCGACAAGGATGTTGTTGACAAGCTTCGCGACCGACCCCATCCCGGGGCCGCCGACATAGATGATCTTGGAGCCGAGTGCCGCGAGGATGTCGCGGCAGCGCTCGAAAAGCGCCGGTTCGCCGCCGACCATGATCAGCAAATCCCCTTTTATTGCCGCGACTTGCCCGCGACTGACCGGCGCATCGAGCATGCCGATCCCCGCGTCTCGAGCGAGACGCGACATCCTCTGGGAAACGCTCGGGCGGATCGTGCTCATGTCGATGAGAGCGGCGCCTTTGCGCATCGCGCGCAGCAGTCCGTCGGGACCGCAAAGCGCTTCTTCCACGTTTTCCGACGTGGGGAGCATGGTGATAACATACTCCGCGTCACGTGCCGCATCCGCGGGTGAGCTTGCGACCTGTACTCCGTCCGATGCCGCCTTCTCCAGCGCCGCTGCCACGACGTCGAAGCCGCGCAGGCTGTGGCCGGCTCGAATCAGATTTGCAGCCATGGGCATACCCATTACGCCCAGCCCGATAAAACCGACCTGCGCGCGCAACACTCTCGCCCTCACGCCATCGCGAGGTGTGGTACGGGCTGCCGATACCGCTCGTGCAGACGCGTCGGTGTCAAGAGCGCGTCGCGTCGATACGGCTCGCACAGGATCGCCGGATCGACGTGAATGTCGAGGACCGTAGGCTTTTCAGCGGCCAGCGCTTCGCGAAGCGCCGGTCCGATCTCACCCGGGTCGTGGATCGAAACACCCTGCGCTCCCATCGCGCGAGCCACTTCGGCAAAATCCGGATTCTCGAGGTCGGTGAAAAAGTATCGTTCGCCGAAAAAGTCATACTGGTTGCGCCGCTCTGCGCCCCAGACGCGATTGTTCATTACCAACGCGACGACGTTGATCTTCTCGCGCACCGCGGTCATGACTTCCTGAACCGTCATACTCCATGCGCCGTCGCCGCTGATCGAGACGACCGGTGCATCGGGTCTGGCTTGTTTTGCTCCAAGCGCCGTGGAGTAACCGACGCCGATTCCACCGAGATTTCCCGGCCCGAGAAATTGGCGTCCACCGCGGAAATTGAAATACGAGTTGGCCTGGCCCGTGATGTTCCCGACGTCGAGGGTGACGATCGCATCGTGCGGAATCGCCTTGGCTACCTCCCACAACGCGCGGCGCGGCGTCATCGGCGTCGCATCGCTCGCCGAGAGATCGCGGAGCTCGTTCTCCCACTGAAGCTTTTCGATCGCAATCTGATCGAGACGCTGCGTCGCCGGCTTGCGGCCGGACATATCGATCGCCGCACCCAGCTGCCGTGTGACTTCCCCGGCATCGCCGAGCAAGCCGACGGCGAGCGGCCAATTCATCCCGAGGTTCATGGGGTTGATGTCGTTTTGGATGAGGCTGACGCTCTTGGGGAAGTAGTCGAAATCGTACTGCGGGATCGTGCCAAACGGATTCAGGCGCGTCCCCAGCGCGAGGACAACATCGGCTTGATGAATGAGCCGCATCGAGGCTTTCGATCCCTGATACCCGATCGGGCCGACGGCAAGGCGGTGGCTCGCAGGGAATGCATCGTTGTGCAAATACACCGTGCCGACCGGGACTCCGAGCTTTTCCGCGAGGGCGGCGACGTCGTCAGCCGCGCCTGACTCGATCACACCCCAGCCGGCGAGGATGAATGGCGACTTCGCACGTGCAAGAAGATCGGCAGCACGCTTGATCTCCGATGGAGGTGCCCCGCCACGCTTTGGCAACGGGCGGTATTGCGACGGTTCGAGATCCTCGAAATCGAACTGACCGTACCAGTAGTCGCGCGCGATATCGATCTGCACAGGCCCCTGAAGCATCGTCGCGGCCCGAAACGCGTTTCGCATCGCCCACGCGATCTTGTCGGGGCGATTGACCTGCACCTGATAGACGGTGATCTTGGAAAACAGCGACATCTGCTCGACTTCCTGCATCGCTTGCTTACCGAGACCGGCGCTGGTCACGGACGGCGTGATCACAATGACTGGAACGTGATTGAGATACGCACTCGCAACGCCCGTGACGAGATTCGTTACGCCGGGTCCGTTTTGACCGATGCAGACGCCCGGACGTCCCGATGCCAGGCCGTACCCGGCCGCCATGAGCGCGGCGTTCTGCTCGTGCCGCACCGATATGAAACGAATCCCCGCCTGCGGAAAGAGGTCGAGCGGATCCATGAACGCTGAGCCAACGATCCCGAAGATGTCGGTCACGCCTTCTTTTCGGAGGACCTCGACGAAAGCTTCACTGCCGGTAACCATGCTCATGTGTTGGCCACCCTCATCTCACGGTGCTGATTGGGCTGTCGTCTCTCGGGCTTACAGTCGACTTCAAGGGATTCATTTGGTCGGTTAGCAAATCACGACGTCGCCGTTTTGTCCAATATCGCCAAGACGTCGTCGCACAGAAGACGGCTTTGCGCCCCCGCGCGACCGCCTTATCCCGCGAGCGTCGCCGCCAGATTCCAAGCGCGACTCCAATGATTTCCCCTCGAGAAAAACGCAAGGGGATCGGGCTTGGACGAACGGCAAGAAACTGCCGCCGCTGACCAAAGCGTCCCTGGAAATTCGTCTCCACGATCAGCCGATGATGAGCCCCCTTGTCATAGCGAGGCCGGAAGAAAACCTCTGTCATTGTCGCACCTTGAACGGCCGCGCGAACCGTCGGTAAGTTTTGCCTCTAAGTGCATTTAGCACTTGACAACGCGAATCAACCGACCTAGGAGATTAACCTTACAGAATTCTGATCCGTGGGGGCTTAAAATCTAGAGTAACGATGAGAAATCCTGAGCTGGGCTTGTCCCGGTTTTCCGGACAGTGAATTAAGCTGCATTGAGTAGG
>JRHI01000432.1_pt1 | contig 45632 bp, 35 predicted proteins | sample 215371 | NCBI WGS metagenome assembly JRHI01 (sample SAMN02929681, study PRJNA255918) | sediment metagenome | biome: cave system; feature: Ice Cave; material: Sediment; isolation source: sediment from deep within a dark volcanic ice cave with no known source of... ... | reverse complement strand
GGCTTGGGCTTAGGTTTTTTGGGAAAGTGCAGGCCCGCTGAGAGAGCGTCCAGAAACAATCGTCGCTTCGCCGCGCGCTGGTGTGCCGGCCGAACCCCGACCCATGTCGTGCTTGGGGACCTATTCGATGCGTTTTGCCAAGACAGCTCAGGCCACCCCCATCCCCGGCTACCGGCTCCTCGAGCCGCTCGGCAGCGGCGGCTTCGGCGAAGTCTGGAAGTGCGAGGCCCCTGGCGGCCTCTGCAAGGCCATCAAGTTCGTCTATGGCAATCCCAACGCGCTCGACGGCCAACCGCTGCCCGCCGCCGAGGAGCTGAAGGCGATCCAGCACATCAAGGCGATTCGTCATCCCTTTATTCTCTCTCTCGACCGCGTGGAAGTCCTCGACGGCGACCTCGTCATCGTCATGGAGTTGGCCGACCGCAGCTTGCACGATCTGCTCGTGCAGTACCGCGAGGCGGGCCAGCCCGGCATCCCGCGCGACGAGTTGCTCGGCTACCTGCGCGAGGCGGCCGAGGCACTCGATCTGATGAATGCGCAGTACGGCCTGCAACACCTCGACGTCAAGCCGCGCAACCTGTTCCTGGTCAGCAATCACGTCAAGGTGGCCGACTTCGGCCTGGTCAACAGCCACGGCCGCGAGGGCGAGCCGCCGCCGGCCCTCCAGCTCGGCGCCATCACGCCGCTCTACGCCGCCCCCGAAGCCTTCAGCGGCGCCATCAGCCGGCACTGCGACCAGTACAGCCTCGCCATCGTCTATCAGGAGCTGCTCACCGGTACGCTGCCGCACCAGGGCCAGAATGTCCGCCAGCTGCTGCTGCAACATACGCAAGGCGAACCGGACCTCGGTCCGCTGCCGGAGACCGACCGCCTCCTCGTCGCCCGCGCCCTGGCCAAGGACCCCGCGCAGCGCTTCGCCTCCTGCACCGACTTCATCCGCGCCCTGCTCGGCCTCGCGCGGCAAGCCACGTCGCTGCCGCCCAACGCCGGCACGGACCCGTCGCCGAACGGTCTCGCCGAGACGGTTAACACGCCGAGCGCCCTGGAGACGACGCCGGTGCCGCGGCAGCGGCGGAGAGACGACGCAACGACGTTGTCCCCCGGGCTCGGCGAGGGGATGCTGCCGGGCTATCGCCTGCTCAATCGGCTGCGGTCGAACCTCGTCTCGGAAATCTGGAAGGCGCAGGCGGCCGACGGCCGGGCGCGCCACATCAAGCTGCTGTACGGGTTTGCCCGTTCGGGAGGCCAGAGCACCGACGACGCGATCGCCCGGCTGGCCTCGCTGCAGCATCCGGCGCTGACGCCGCTGGAGATGGTGCAGCACGATCCCGGCCGGCTGGTCGTTGCCACCGACCCGGTCGAGACGACGCTGTGGGATCGTTGCCGGGAGTGTCAGGCGCAAAGCTGGCCGGGCGTGCCGCGCCGCGAACTGCTCGGCTATCTGCGCACCGCGGCCGAGGTGCTCGATCACTACGCCGAACACCACGACCTGCAGCACCTCGGACTGAACCCGCGGGCCTTCGCCCTGGAAGACGGCCGGCTGCGGCTCATGGATTTCGGTCTGGCGCAGCTGCTGTGGGCGCCGGCGGGCCAGCCGCTCGGCCAGCTCAATGCCCGCTATGCCGCACCCGAATTGTTCGACAATACGCTTAGCCGCGGCTGCGATCAGTACAGCCTGGCCCTGATCTACCAGGAAATGCTGACCGGAGCGCATCCCTTCCGCGGTCAGGCGCGCGGCCGAGGGCCGGTCAAGCCGGACCTGGAACGTCTGCCGCCGGGCGACCGAGCCCTCCTGGCCCGCGCTTTGGAGCGCGAGCCGCAGCAGCGCTGGCCCAGCTGCACCGAACTGGTCCGCGCCCTCGAGACGGCAAGCCAGGAAATGGGTACGGGAGCGCTGGCAGGCTCGGCGGAAGAATCGGCCGAGACAGGAACAGCTAACCCTCCACTGCGGCAGATCCTCACGGAATTGTTGGCGGCGGCCGCGGTCCAGTCGAACATGCAGGATCCGCACCGCGCCCCGCTCGCCGCGGGCGGCGATTCGCTGAAGCATCGCTTCCAGTCGCGGCTGACGCGCGGCGCGGTCCGGCAAAAGCTGGACCAGTTCCGCCAGCAATGGAACGGCCAGCTGGTGCGCGACGATGAGGAGGCCTACGTCTTTCAGGTGCTGCGTTCGCTGAGTTTCTGGCAGCGCTGCATCGGCAAGCAGGCCGGCCTGGAGGTCGAGTTGCGGCTGCTGCCGGCGGCCAATTTGCAGGTGACGTCGGCCGACGTGGCGCTGCACGTCAAGCCGTTCGGCTGCGGCAGCGACCAGGGCGCGCAGCTGCTCAATGCGATGGGGCCGCTGCTGCTGGAGAGCGGGGACACTTGTCTGCAGGCGATGACGGAGCGGCGCGTGCAGAAGCGTCTGGCCTGGCCGCACCCGCTGCGCGTGCGCTTCGTGTTGCCGAACCAGGAGCTGGGCGAGCCGGTCGCCTGCCGCGGCAAGGACATAGCACTGACCGGCATCGGCTTCTACCTGCCGCCCGAATTGCCGACGCAGAAGATCACCATCGAACTGACCGCGCCGTTCCAACCGACCGCGCTCACGCTGCCGGCGAACATCATCCGCGTGCAGCGGCGTCCGGATGGCTGGTACGAAGTGGGAGCGTCGTTCGCGTGACGGGAACGGGCGGTCAGGCCGCCAAGGCTGCCGTTGCGAGAACGGTCTCCGGTCCTGAAGGAAGGCCGCTCGATAAACCTGGCTCACTTTCCCGCGTTTTCCCCCTGTCACCTGAGCCACTCGCTCGGGGCGTGATTCCAACGAGCGGTGCGGAAGCTCGCCGGCAGCGGTAGCGCGGCCCAGCGGGCGCAGCAGCTCTTCCAACACTTCCTGGGCCACCAGCCGGACCCCGTCCGGGATGCCGTCCTCCTCTGCGCCGTTACCAAGAAACTGGTCCGGCGAGGGAACGAGAACCAGGCGGTCGCGCTTCTCCTCAGCTCACCCGAAGACGTCGCCAGGGTCAAATCGTGAGGCCCCCGGCGACGGTCCTCTCACGGCCACCTCGGGCGGCCCTCTCTCCGCCGTTTGCCTTTTCACGAGAGTGACCTAGGGTTTGATGCCTCACCAGAGGGAGGCAATCCCTGAAGGCAATGGAGCTGCGCATGGCCCTGACCCTGCCCACGACCAGCCTCGACCATCCCGCGCGGCGGCTGGAACCGTTCGATCGCCGGCGGGCGCTGCGGCTGAGCATCGATCCGGAAACCGCGTGCCACCTCATCGCCGGCGTCGGTGAAACGCTCTGGCCGGCCCGCGTTCTCGATCTCTCGACGCGCGGCATCCGCCTGGCGCTCCGCCGCCACTTTCGGCCAGGCGACTCCGCGATCGTCGAACTGGCCAACGGGGTGCGGATCTTCTCCTGCGCCCTGGTCCTGCGCATCGTCCACGTCGCCAAACAGGACGACGACTCGTTCGTCCTCGGCGGCGAGTTCGCCCGCAAGCTCAGCCAGCACGAACTGATGGCCCTGCTGTCGTGACCCTGCAAGGCGTGTTTCGCCGCGGCAACGATCCTAATGGCCCGTGTTAACTTTTAGAAACGTTCGCGCAACGAAAAGATTGCCTGCCGGAGAAGATTCTTTGCCCGCACCACGCAAAAACCAGAACGGCAGGAGGTAACCGGCAACGACGATTCAAGACCAAGCTGGAAGGGTGTGAGCCGGTCCTCTTCGCCGCCCGCGAGAGGAGGAAAACCAATCGTCAGACTGCCTGGGAAACCACCCTGGCCACTCAGTCCGGGACTGCTATAATAATTTACCAGGTTCGGCTTCCTTATCCCTTGAGGATGCTGACTCCTCGGAGGCAATCCTTCCGTTCGCGCTCAACCAAGACAGTCGCTCGAAGACAGAGAAACCGGAGCACGGAAGTAAGTCTGTCTTGACGGGGGGCGACCCATTCGACGGGTCGCACTCTTTCTCGACTCTCCAACCGGCCTTCGCGCGGCACGGACGACGCGCAACCATCGGCTCCTGGTGCCCTTATGCTGGGAGCCCGCGTGACAGGGGTCCCTGTGACCCACGGGCACGGAGTGCGCGCTAATTCCGACTGGATCGGCCAGCCGGGCATGACTCGCTGGCAACCCTACCAGGCCAGAGGAACCCCTCGATGACCGCGCGGACGGCCGTGCGCTCCCTGCTCCTGTCGCCACTACCCTGGGCAGCAGCCCTGGCAGCCGCGACTCTCTGGGCCTACTGGTCCACACTGCGGATGCTCGCCCAGCACTGGGCTGTCGATCCGCAGTACTCGCACGGCTATGTCGTGCCCGTCTTCGCCGGACTCGTGCTGTGGCTGCGGCGTCGTCAGCTGACCGGCGCTTCCCTGCAAGCCAACGTCTGGGGCGGGGCGCTCCTCCTGGGTGGCACGATCCTGCGGCTGGCCGGCGCCTGGTTCTACTTCGACTGGTTCGACGCCGTATCGCTGCTGCCGTGCCTCGGCGGCCTGTGTCTGCTGCTCGGTGGACGGCCGTTGCTCCGCTGGGCCTGGCCGGCGATCGCCTTCCTGTTCTTCATGATTCCGCTGCCGTACACGGTCGAACTCGCGCTGTCCGGACCGCTGCAACGCCTGGCCACGGTCGTCAGCACGTACTGCCTGCAAACGCTGGGGCTGCCGGCCCTTGCGGAAGGCAACGTCATCGTCATGGGCTCGCTCCACGTCGGCGTCGACGAGGCATGCAGCGGGCTCGGTATGCTGTTCGTCCTGCTCGCCCTGGCCATCGCCCTGTGCCTGGCGATCCACCGGCCGTTCTGGCAGAAGGCGGTCCTCGCCGCCAGCGCCGTGCCGGTCGCCGTCCTCGCCAACGTGGCGCGCATCACGGCCACTGCCGCGGCGTACCAGCTCTCCGGCAAGGGCACCGCCGACTTCGTTCACGACCTCGCCGGGTGGCTAATGATGCCGCTGGCACTCGGAATGCTCTGCATGGAGCTATGCTTTCTGGGCCGGCTGTTCCTGGACGTGCCGGCCGAGGAGGAAGCGCCGCTGCCGTTGGTCGATCTCGATCCGCCGCCCCAGCGGTCTCATCCCGAGACGCCGAAGGAAACCAGGACCCTGGTCCCGCTGGCCGTTGGCCGGCCGGATCTTCACTAACATCGCTCGACCCGCTACCGGACGCTTTCCCATGGCGGAAACGTCGCGGCGCTCGTTCAGGAGAAGGATCGATGCCCCCTGCCGATTCCAACAAGCACGACTTCCCAAAGCCGCTCGAGTCGCGCAACAGCGCGGCCGCGCTACCGCCCTCTCGCAACGCTTTGCTCGAAAGCTCCGGCTGGCGCGGAGCGCCGCTGCCGCCAGTCCTATCGGCCGCGCCCAACGCCCTGGGCCTGCTCAAGGCGCTGCGGCGCCGCTGGCCGCTGGCCGTCAGCTGCGGCCTCGCCCTGGCGACCGTCGCGGCGGTTGGCACCTGGTACTTCCCCGGCCTGGCCCGCTCCGGCGCCTATTCGCTCGTGAAGGTCTCCGCCACCCAGCCAAAGCTTGTGTTCGCGGGGAACGAGAGCGGTTGGGACTTCGAGAAGTACCAGAAGACCCAGGCGGCCCTCGTGCGGCATCGCGCCGTCCTCGAGGCGGCCCTGCGCGAGCCCGAGGTGGCTGCCGCCTGCTCCGGCGCGGACCTGACCGAGAAGGTCGAGAACCTGGAGAGAGACCTGGTCGTCGATTTCACCGCCGGCCCGGAAGTCATGCGGATCACGCTGAAGGGGGAGCGCGGCGGCGAGCTGGTCAAGGTGGTCGAGGCCGTGACGCGCGAGTTTCTGCAAGAGAGTGCCCACCGCGAACAGGCCGAGCGGACCCTGCGGCTCGAACGGGTGACGGCAGCGACGAGCAAATACGAAGAAGAGCTGCGCCAGAAGCGCCAGGCCCTCCGCGAACAGACCGGCAGTTACGACAATAGCGATCCGAATACGGCGACCGGCCGGGAATTCCTGTCGCGGCAGCAGCTGGCCAGCGCCGAAGCCGACCTGCTGGCCGCCCGCTCCGAACTGGCCAAGTTACAGGCCGAACTCGAGACCCGCCACCGCAAGGACCCGAACGCCGAGCCGGTCATTCCCGCCTATCTGATCGAGGAGCAGGTCGAGGCCCATCTGCAAAAGGACGCGCTGATCGAAAAGAAGATTCAGCGCATGGCGGTGCTGGAAGAAGAGATCAACGAGACGGGCCGCGTGGCCAAGGAAGCCGAGGCGCGTACCGTGCAGCAGCGACGCGAGCTGGCCAAGCTGAAGGCCGAATTGGATGGGCGCCGGGAGCAGCTGCGCGAGAGCGCCGTGAAGTTCCTCCAGGCCAAGGCGAAGGGCGACGCGCAGGCCGACACGGCGAAAATGTCCGAGCGCGTCACCGTTTTGCAAGAGCAGGAGAAGCAGCTGGCTGCCCGCACGAAGCGGCTGAACGAGGAGATCAACGGTAAGGGCGGAGTGGACCTGGCGCCGCTGCGGGCCGAGGTGGCCAAGGCCGAGGACGTGTTCAAGAAGGTCGCGGAGCAGGCCAAGGCGCTGCAGGTCGAGCTGGACGCCCCGCCGCGCGTGACGGCGTTGCAGGAAGCAGTCGTGGCGCCGCGCGACACGAAGCGACAGGTGCAGCTGGCCGGCCTGGCGGGACTCGGCACGTTCGGCTGCGTCCTGCTCGGCATCGCGTTCCGCGAGTTCCGCAGCCGCCGCATCGGCACTCTCGACGACGTGTCGCAGGGCCTGGGCATGCGACTGCTTGGCGCCATGCCGAAACTGCCGGATCGCATCCGTCGCCGTCTGGGCGAACCAAATGGCAAGGAGGACTTCCACTGGCACCATCGGCTCAACGAATCGATCGACGTGACGCGGACGCTGCTGCTGCACGAGTCGCAAGCCGAATCTCTGCAAGTGGTGCTCGTGACGAGCGCCCTGGAGGGTGAAGGCAAGACGTCGCTGGCGAGCCACCTGGCGGCGAGTCTGGCGCGGGCGGGCCGCAAGACGCTGCTGCTCGACAGCGACCTGCGGAAGCCGGCGGCACACAAGTTGTTCGACCTGCCGCTGGAACCGGGCCTGAGCGAGTTGCTTTGCGGCGAGGTGCCGGTAACCGAGGTCATTCGACCGACGCGGCTCAGCCGGCTGTGGCTGATTTCCGCCGGCATCTGCGACGGACACGCGACGCAGGCCCTGGCCCAGGAAAACGTGCAGGGTATCTTCGAGGAGCTGCGCGGGCAGTTCGATTACGTCATCATCGACTCCAGCCCGGTGCTGCCGGTGGCCGACACACTGGAGATCGCTCCGTACACCGATGGCGTGATCCTCTCGATCTTGCGGGACGAGAGCCAGCTGCCGACGGTTTATGCGGCCGGCCAGCGGTTGTCGTCGCTCGGTGTGCGCGTGCTGGGCGCGGTGGTCAGCGGCACGCGCGGTGACACCTACGGCACCGAGTATCAGAACGTGATGCAGACGGCCGCGCGGTAACTCAGGGCAGCCCGTAGCGCGAGCAAGGATCACCCTTGCTGGCGCTGTGGGCTGGTGATTGGAGTCGAGTGTTTCTCATGATGCGCACTCTGCCGGCCGCCGTGGCACTGCTCGTGCTGCTGGTATCCGGCCTGATCCATGGCCTGTGGACCGACCGCTGGCGCGCGGGAGAACAGCCCGGCGCCTGGGCGGCCCGGCTCGACGAGGTGCCCCGCTCCCTCGGCGACTGGGAGGGCAATGACCTTGCCGTCGAAGCGAAGCAGCTCCGCGTCGCCGAGGCGACCGGCTGCCTCGCCCGCAACTACGTCCATCGCGGCACCGGCGCCACTGTGTCGGTGACGCTCGTCTGCGGCAGATCCGGTCCGATCGCCGTCCACACGCCGGACGTCTGCTATCGCGGCAGCGGCCATGGCATGCTGGCGGCGCCGGTCAAGTACCTGGTACCGCTGCCGGGGCGCAGCGAACCGGCCCAGCTGTGGACCGCGGTTTTTCGCAAGGACGAGGCCATGACGCCGACGTACCTGCGGATCTTCTGGGCGTGGAGCGCTGGCGGCGCCTGGACGGCGCCGGCCAATCCGCGTCTCGAATTCGCGCGCTACCCGGCACTGTACAAGCTGTACGTGATTCATCCGCTGCGCTCCGCGGAAGAGCCGGTGGAGAAAGATCTGGGCGCGGAACTGTTGCCGCTGCTGCTGCCCGAGCTGCAACGGACGCTGTTTGCCCCGTCCTCCTGAAGAGGTGGCATTTAGCCCGGGTGCAGTAAGAACTTTGTCCGGGCCCCGAGCGTTTCAGAGCCCCGAGCGTCAGCGAGGGGAGTAAAACTGCCTCGCTAATGCTCGGGGCTCTGACAAGCAAGCACGCCGGCCAAGTGCGGGAGAGGATGAATGTTGTTTCTGTCTGGCACCGTCGAGGGAGAAGTCGTAAGTCGTCGCGTCCCGGAACCGGGCGCCGCTTCAGACTTCCCGCAGCCGGTTACTTCCTGGTATCTGCCATGCAAGGCGGCCGTGGAGTTCCTGGCGGCGCTGGTCCTGTTCGTGTTCACCCTGCCGGCGGTGCTGCTGGCGGCGGCCCTGGTCAAACTGACGTCGCGCGGCCCGGCCTTCTACTCGCAGACGCGCCTGGGTCTGAACGGCCGGCCGTACACCATCCGAAAGCTGCGCACCATGGTCCACAACTGCGAAAGCCTCACCGGCGCCCAGTGGTCCAGGCCGAAGGACCCGCGCATCACGCCGCTGGGCCGATTCCTGCGCCGCAGTCATCTCGACGAGTTTCCGCAGCTGTGGAACGTCCTGTGCGGCGAGATGAGCCTGATCGGTCCGCGCCCGGAACGGCCGGAATTCGTGCCGTATCTGGAGCATTCCATCCCGCACTATCGCGAGCGCCTGCGGGTCCGTCCCGGCATCACGGGACTGGCGCAGGTGCAGTTGCCACCCGACACCGACCTGGCCAGCGTCCGCCGCAAGCTGGCTTATGACCTCTTCTATGTCCGGCACGCCAGTCCGTGGCTCGACCTGAAACTGTTTTTCTGCACCGGATTGAGCCTGATTGGCATGCCATTCGCCTTTTGTTGCCAGCTACTTCGTGTGCCCGGCGGCCTCGCCGTCGAGCAGTCTTATTGTGAGTTGGTCCAGCACAGCGAGGCGCTCGTGCCGCTGCGTGCAGCGGCCTCCAGTTGATCCTCTTTAGCTGCCCCCGTCCGGCGTGGCCGCAGGGGCCACCCCTCTTTGTGCGTGAGGAGATAGTCGTATGCGGTTTTCTATCAGGTTGTCTTCTTCAGCAACGGCGCTCAGGCTCCTGATAGCCCTGTTGGCCGTTGGCAGCACGCAGGGCATGGTTTCGGCCGCTCCACCGAGTAAACCCGTCTACACAGCGTCCTTCGACGACGCCGTCACCGGCAAGAATGCTTTCAAGGCGGCCGACGGCAAACGCTACTGGTTTGTCGATCCGGGTGCCGACGTTTACCAGTACGACGTCTACGAACGGCCGACCGCGAAGCCGTTCAAGATGATCGACGGCAAGTTCGCCAGCGACGAATACTTTGCCTACATCGATATCGTCAGGGCGCGCGTCGGCTTCGACGAGCGCTTCGTCTACGTCGGCATCAAGATGTTCGGCTTGCACAAGGGCACGTCGGACGGCAAGGACGAGAAGGTCGGTCTGACGGCGCGCTACGGCTTCCGCTTCAGCAAGGACCCCGACGGACGCAAGGGCGTCCTCCTCGTCGTCGATCACCCCGACCACGCGAACCCGGCCGACACCACGTTTCACGCCAGGGACACCGCGGGCTACCGCGACGGCGACGGCGACGTGGGCGGGCGCGGGATCACCAACGGCAAGTTGCCGTCCGGCCGGTCGGTGACGCGGACCGACAACCCGGCGGAGGGCGAAGGCCTCAACGGCTACGATGAAGATCTCATCAAGGACGGCAAGCTGACCGCGGGCGGCGAGGAAGTCCTCTGGTCGCGCATCAACCCCGAAGACCCGACCGAGGTCGAGTTCGCCCTGGATTTCAAGGCCCTCGGCTACGCGCGGACCGACATGGAGCGCATGTGGTCGTGGGACTTCGAGGCGGTGCAGGGCGGTCCGAAAGATCCGAAGCAGTACCGCTGGAACGACGCCCTGACCGCCAAGCAAGCCGGCTCGCCCAACAAGGGGAAGGACGATCTTTCCGAGTTCGCCACGCCGGGCTGCGACAAGATCTGGGAACTCGACACCGTCAGCGCCGTCCTGCTGGCGCCGCTCTACTGTCAGAACGGCACCTTTGAGGATGCGGTGACGGGCAAGAACATGTTCAAGGCCTCCGACGGCAAGCGTTACTGGACCGTCGATGCGGGCGCGGACAGTTACCAGAACGATAACTACGAACGGCCGACGGCCTCGCGTTACCAGGAGATCGACGGCAAGTTCGCGACGGACGAGTACTTCGCCTACATCGACATCGTCCAGGCCAAGGTCGGTTTCGACGAACGCTTCCTCTACGTCGCCATCAAGATGAACGGTCGGGACCGGAGCACGGCGGACGGTAAGGACGAGACGGTCGGCCTGATCGCCCGCTACGGTTTCCGCTTCAGCAAGGACGTGGATGGCCGCAACGGCATCCTGCTCTTCGTGAACAATCCCGAGCGGAAGGGTGTCGGCAGCACGACCTTCCTCGGCCAGGACACGTTCGGCTACCGCGACACGAACGGCGACGTCGGGGGTCGCGGTATCCTCAACGGGGCGCCGCCGTCGGGCCGGTCGGTGACGAAGACCGACAACCCGCAGGAGGGAGCCGGCCTCGATGGCTACGACCAGGAGATCATCACCCAGGGCAAGCTGGCCTCGGGGACCCAGGTGCTTCTGGCACGGGTCCGTCCGCAGGAGCCGACCGTCGTGGAGTTCGCCTTTGATTACAAGGCGCTGGGCTTCTCGCGCGCGGACCTGACGGGCAGGCTGTACTGGGATTTCGAGGCGGTGCAGGGCGGTCCGAAGGAACCGCAGCAGTATCGCTGGAACGACGCGGTCACGGCCACGGAGGCCGGTTCGCCGAACCCGGGCGCCAATGGCCTGTCGGAGTTCGGCACGCCTGGCCTGGGAAAGATCTTCGCGCTGGACACGCTGCCCGGCGTGACGACGAACCTGTGTGGTCTGGCCGAGACGGAAGCACCCGGTGAAACGGCCGTGGCCGTGCCCCAGGTGACCGGCGGGGTGCTGTCGCCCTCCGCGTCGGCGGGCTCCGCGTCAACCAGTCCGTCGCTGGCCGCCTTTACGCCAACCACGCCGAACAGCGGCGGTGGTGGCTCCCGGAGCGGCGGCGGGACCAACGCCACCAAGGTGACGAGGCCGCCGACGGCGCCGAGGCCGCCGACGCCGCCAACACCGCCGACGCCGCCAACACCGCCGACGCCGCCGACGCCGCCGAGGCCGCCGACGCCGCCAACACCGCCGACACCGCCGACACCGCCAACACCGCCGACGTCACCCCCCGGCGTGGTGCCGGCGCCGCCCTCGGTGTACCTGGCGGGGGTCGGCCTGGTGGCGCTTGCAGTGATCTTCTGTCTTAGACAGTTTCGCCTGCCGTCGCCGACTCGCTAACGGTCGATCGTGAAGCGTGTGTGCGCATCGCAGAACCCGCGCCGCGCCCGGCGCGGGTTCTGGCGTTTTCAGGTTCAGCCGCTTGCGGCTTAGCGGCTTTTGGGTTCGGGTGCTACACTTCTAACATGACCCAAACCCAGCCTGCGGTCCTCTATCTGGTCCACCGTCTGCCCTATCCGCCGGACAAGGGCGATCGCATCCGCGCCTTTCACGTGATGCGTCACCTGGCCCGATCGGCGTCCGTGCATCTTGCCTGCCTCGCCGATGAGCCGGTGGACGAGGCGGCAGTCCGCGCCCTGCGTCCCTACTGCGCCCGCGTCGAGGTGTTTCGCCTGGGTCCGACACGCTGGCTCCACGCCCTCGGCGCGCTGGCCCGGTGCCGCACCGTGACGGAAGGAGCCTTCCATGCGCCAGCCCTGCATGCGGCCCTGCGCGGTTGGGCGCGCGATACGTCCTTCGCCGCCTGCCTCGCTTCCGCCTCAAGCATGGCGCCGTACCTGCACCTGCCCGAGCTGCGCGCGGTGCCGGTCGTCATCGACCTCGTGGACGTCGATAGTCAGAAATGGCTCGACTACGCCACCGCCGCCCGCGGTCCGCGCGCCTGGCTCTACCACACCGAGGGGCGTCGTCTGCGCCAACTGGAGCAGGGGCTGGCGTCATGGGCGCGGGCGCTCACCGTGGTCAGCGACGCTGAGGCCGACATCTATCGCGGCTTTTGTCCGGATGGCCCGGTCCACACCGTCACCAACGGCGTCGATCTCGACTACTTCCAGCCGCGCGACGAACCCGAGCAAGATGCCTGCGTCTTCGTCGGAGCGCTCGACTACCGTCCGAACGTGGACGGCATCAGCTGGTTCTGCGACAAGGTCTGGCCGGCATTGCGGGAACAGCGGCCGGAGGCAAAGCTCTATTTGGTCGGGCGGAAGCCAGTGCCGGCTGTGTGCCGGTTAGGGCAGCGGCCCGGCGTCGAGGTGATTGGTCCGGTGCCGGACGTACGGCCCTACCTGGCGCGGTCGGCCGTGACGATCGCCCCGCTGCGCATCGCGCGCGGCGTGCAGAACAAGGTGCTCGAAGCGCTGGCGATGGCACGAGCCACTGTCCTTTCGCCGCAGTGCCGGACCGGGCTGCGTGTCCGGCCGGGGAGCGAGGTGCTGGTGGCGTCGTCGCCTGCCGAGTGGGTCGAAGCGGTACAACGGTTGCTGGACGACGAGGCGTTGCGCCGCCGCCTGGGCGAGGCCGGCCGGCGCCACGTCGAGGAGAATCACTGCTGGGAGCGCTGCCTGGAACCGCTGACGGCGCTGCTCGGTTTGAAACCAACCCGCAGCGCCGGCAAGGGCAAAGAGAAACCCGTGCTGGCGCTGCGGGCTGGTCGAGACGAACGAGAGGAATGTCCCCGCTGATGAATGCTCTTTCTCCCCTGATGGAAGCGGCTCCGCCACCTCCCCCCGTGCCGGTTGCCGAGCCGCCGCTGACGGTCGTCGAGGGCCGGCCGCGCTGGCAACTCGCCGACCTCCGCGAGTTGTGGCGTTACCGCGAGCTGCTTTTCTTCTTGACGCTGCGCGACGTCAAGGTGCGCTACAAGCAGACCGTCCTCGGCGCCGCCTGGGCGATCCTGCAGCCGTTCGCCACAATGATCGTCTTCAGTCTCTTCTTTGGCCAGGTGGCCGGCAACCGTGAGGCGCACCCCCACGATTATCCGCTGTTCGTCTTCGCCGGCCTGGTGCCGTGGACGTTCTTCGCCAACGCCATCCTCGCCGCCAGCCAGAGCGTCGTCGGCAACGGCAGTCTCGTGACCAAGGTGTACTTTCCCCGGCTCATCATCCCCGTGGCGGCGGTCGGCGTCTTTCTGCTCGACTTCGCTGTCGCCGGCGTCCTGCTGGGCATCATGATGCTGATCTTCGGCGCCGCTCCGACCTGGACGGTGCTCGGTCTGCCGCTGCTGGCGCTGGGGCTGGTCGTGGCGGCGCTGGGCGTTGGCACGTTCCTGTCGGCGCTGACGGTCGCTTACCGCGATTTCCGCTTCGTGGTGCCGTTTGTGGTGCAGCTGTGGATGTTCGCCACGCCGGCGATTTACATGGAAGCGAACGACGTCGTCGGTCCGGTCGGCCGCTGGCTGCTGCCGCTGAATCCGGCGCACGGACTCATTACCAACTTCCGGGCGGCGCTGCTGGGCGGCCCGCTCGACCTGTACGGCCTTGTGGTGTCCGCGACGGTGGGCCTGGCCCTGCTGCTGCTCGGCTGCGCCTACTTCCGCCGCGTCGAGCGGAGCTTCGCGGACATTATTTGATGATGGTTCAGCCCGCAGCGCCAGCAAGGGCAAACAAGAACCCTTGCTGGCGCTGCGGGCTGGATGGACAAACGGATCCTGCCGATGGAACGCATCCCGCGCGGAGCCTGGCTGGCCGCGTTGCTTTGCCTGGGAATCAACCTGGCAATCTTCGCCGGCGTCGCCGTGCGCCGCCCGGAGTACCTGCACGACTTCCATCTGTGCAAGAACCCCGACGCGCCGCACCACGTCCTGCTCGGGCGCAACTTCCTGCTCACCGGCCATTACTCGCGCTGCGAGCAGCCGCCGTTCCCGCCGGACATGCTGCGGCCACCGGTCTATCCGCTCTTTGCCGGGAGCTTCGACCTTCTCGGCGGCGCAGGGGCCATCTACCTCGCCCATGCCCTGCTGCAAGCCGGCTCGTGTCTCCTCCTCTATCGGTTGACGCGCCGCGCCTTCGGCGATCGGGCCGCGCTCTTCGCTTGCCTGTTTCTCGCCACGGACCTGATGCTCGCCGTTTTTAACTTCGAGAGCATGTCCGAGCCGCTGTTCATCTTCCTCACGCTGGCGGCCCTGACCTGCGTCGTGCCGGTGCTGACCGCCGCCGAGCCGATCCCTGGCCGCACCGTGCGCCTGCTGGGCGGCGGTCTGCTGCTGGGTCTGGCGATGCTGACGCGGCCGGTTGCTCTGTACCTGGCGCCGCTGCTGTTCCTGGCCTTTCTTGGTCTCGGCGCCTGGCGGCGCCAGCTGCTGTCCGCCCTGGGCCACGCCGCTCTTTTCCTGCTGGCGGCGGCCCTGCCGGTAACGCCGTGGATCGTGCGCAATCAACTCGTCTTCGGCGTGCCGCGCCTGAGCACGGTGGATGCCGGCGTGCAGGTCTACTTCCTCGGCGCCGGTGCCTACGAGGTGCGCCACCGCGTCGAGCTGGAAGAAGCCCAGGAGATGATCGCCCGCGAATATCGTCTCGATCCGTACGTCGTGACACAGAATCCCTGGCGCAGCGAGCATACCGTCGCCGAGCTGGACGCCGAGCTGCGTCATGCGGCGCCGCGCGTTCTGCGCAAGTATCCGCCCGAATTGGCCCAGGCGATGGCGCTCGGTATCGCCAAGGCGAGCTTCTCGCACAACGTCGATGAATTCGCCGGCCTGCTCGGCAGCGGCTGGTCGGCGCCCGGCACCGGGGCGTTGCTCCGCGGCCGGCCCGAGGCCGTTTCTCGGCTTCTGGCGAACGGGGCGCTGCTATGCAGCGCCTTCGCCTGGCAGATGCTGCACGTGCTCGCGACGCTGCTGCTGGCCGCGGCCGGCATTGGGTACGCGCTGCGCCGGCCGGCCGCCTGGCCCGCCGCGGGCGTGCTGCTCGCCGTGCTCGCCTACTTCTATCTGACCGTGGCCCTCTTCGGCCTCGAAGCGTTCTGCCGCTGTCGTATTCCAGTATTGCCATATGTTTATGTTTTTTCCGGCTGGGGCCTCGCTTGCCTGACAGCCCGCCGGCCAGCCGCGCCACAGGCGGCGTAGAGGATGATCATGGACAAGGGCCTGCTCTTCACCTATCTGGCCACCTATGGCGGGGCTGTCGCCTCGCTGTTCGATCCGTACATCGGGCTGCTCGTCTACGTCTGCTTCGCCATCATCAAGCCCGAGGAAATGTGGTTCTGGTCGGTGCCGCAAGGCAATTACAGCCGGATCATCGCCGTCGCCCTGCTCGCCGGCTGGACCATCCAGGGCTTCGGCCGCTGGCAGCTGGGCCGCGGCAAGATCGTCCTCACGCTTGCTCTCGGTTACATGGCGTGGACGGTCCTCGGCGCCACCTTCGCTCCCGATTCGGAACGGGCCTGGACCTTCGTCGAGTCGCTCTTCAAGATCGTGTTGCCCTTCCTCGTCGGTCTCACCATCCTCGACTCGATGGCCAAGCTGAAGCAGCTCGCCTGGGTCATCCTCCTCAGCCAGGGCTACGTGGCCCTGGAGTTGAACCTCGATTATTACGCGGGCGGCACCCGCATCGAGAACTTCGCCGGGCTCGATAACAACAGTATGGCGATCGCCATGGTGACGTGCGTCGGCCTGGCGTTCTTCCTCGGCCTGCATGCGCCGCGCTGGTGGCAGAAGGGCATCGCTTTCCTGGCGGCGGCGTTCATGGGGCATGCGGTGATGTTTTCCTTCTCGCGCGGCGGCCTGCTGGCCCTCATCATCACCGGAATGACATCGTTCGTGTTGCTGCCGAAAAAAACGTGGTCCCACTACCTGGCCCTGGCCGGGGCAGCGCTGCTCGGCCTGCGCCTGGCCGGGCCAAAGGTCCGCGAGCGCTTCCTGACGACCTTTGCCGACCCATCCCAGCGCGACTTCGCCGCCCAGAGCCGGCTCGACCTGTGGGCCGACTGCTGGGACTCCATGCTGCGCCGGCCACTCTTCGGCCTGGGACCGGCGCAGTGGCCGCTCGTCGCCAAGGAGTACGGCTGGCCCGCCGGCAAAGAGGCGCACAGCCTTTGGCTCCAGACCGGGGCCGAACTCGGTTTCCTCGGTCTGCTCTTTCTGGCCCTATTCTACGGCCTGACCATGGTGTTCCTCTGGCCGTTGACGCGCGAACGCACGGCGGTCTCCGACCCGTGGATGCGTTACCTGGCTCGCATGGTCATTGCCTCGTTGGTTGGGTTTGTCGTCTCGGCCCAGTTCGTCAGTCTCGACCTGCTCGAGGTGCCATTCTACATCACGCTGCTCGGCGCCGGCGTCCTCAAGCTCCATGCCTTGCAGCCGGCCGAGGCTCCAGCCGAGGTTGCCGCGCCGGCGTACCCGTACCCGTACCCGCAACCAATGCTCCCCAGTTATCAATGAACCCGTCGCCAGCGCTCCGGGCTCTGAAAACACAGACATGAAACCCGCGATCCGCATCGACAAGCTGTCCAAGTCCTACCGCCTCGGCGCCCGCGACAGCGGCGAATACCAGACACTGCGCGAGATCCTCATGAGCGCCACGACGGCGCCGTGGCGCCGGCTACGTCGCCTGACTGGCGGCTCCGGTGGTGTCGCACCCGCGCCCGTCCACACGGTCCTCAAGGATCTGTCCTTCGACGTGCAGCCCGGGGAAGTCGTCGCCCTGCTCGGCCGTAACGGCGTCGGCAAATCAACGCTGCTGAAGATCATCAGCCGTATCACCGAGCCCACCGCGGGCCGGGTGGAGCTGCGCGGCCGGATCGGCAGCCTTCTCGAGGTCGGCGTCGGCTTCCACACGGAGCTGACCGGCCGCGAAAACATCTACCTCAACGGCGCCATCCTCGGCATGGGCCGTCGCGAGATCGTCCGCAAATTCGACGAGATCGTCGCCTTCGCCGAGATTGACGAATTCCTCGACACGCCGGCCAAGCGCTACTCCAGCGGCATGTTCATGCGCCTGGCGTTCGCGGTGGCGGCGCACCTCGATCCGGAGATCCTCCTCGTGGATGAGGTGCTTGCGGTCGGCGACGCCGCCTTTCAGAAAAAGTGCCTCGGCAAGATGCGCGAGGTCGGTCGCTCGGGACGGACGATCCTCTTCGTCAGTCACAACATGGCGGCGGTGACGAATCTGTGCAGCCGGGCGATCTTGCTGGCGGGCGGCAAGGTGGTCGCCGACGGCGATCCACAGGAGGTGGCGGCGCAGTACCTGGCGGCGCAGGCCGAGACCGACCGCGCGGAATACGACCTGGCCAACTGTCCCGCGCGGCGGGCCGGCCGGGTGCCGGTCCTGCAACGGCTCTGTCTGCGCGGCAGCGAGGGCCAGTCGACGTCGCGCTTTCCCTGCGGCGGCGAGGTGGTGCTCGATTTCACGCTGCACTTCCCGAAGCCGCTGCAAGCGCCGCAGCTGCGCGTGGACGTCGATAACGGCTGGGGCCAGCGCGTCTGCAGCGTGGCGACGCATCTCTCGGCGACGAACCTGCCGCCGTTGCAAGGCGCCTGCCAGGTGCGCTGCCGTATCCCCGAACTCGCGCTGTTTCCGGGGACGTACACGCTCAATCTGAGCGTCGGCACGCTGCACCAGCAACCGCTCGACCAGCTCGACCAGCAGGTGGCGCTCGAGGTGCTGCCGCACGATTTCTACGGCAGCGGCCGCATGCCGACCGGCGGCATCGGGCAGTTTCTGGTGCGCTCGGAATGGTCGGTGCAATCCCAGCCTGCAGCGCCGGCAACGGAATGATGTTGGGCGAAGCCATGCAACCCACCCTTCACGTTGCCCCACCCGCTCCCGCGCCGCCAGGCCACTGGCTCGCGCGTGGACTCGTCGCTCTGCTGCTCGAACGGCGTTTGCCGTACCAGATAGCGCGGCTGCGGGATCGGCTGTGCAACCTCGTCGGCCTCCGACACAAGACGATCAGGGCCAACGGCTTCGCGGTGACGGTGCGCCGGCTCACGTGCGACGAGTTGTTTGTGCAGAACATCCTCGTCAACCGGGATTACACGCCTCCCGGCTATGAAATCCGGGAGACCGACACCGTCGTGGACGTCGGCGGCAATATCGGCACGTTCGCGCTGCTGGCCGCGCGCCGCGCCGCGCACGGCCGGGTACTCACCTTCGAGCCGAACAGCGAGAACTATCAGCTGCTGCTGCGGAACATCCGGAACAATGGCTTCGAGAACGTCGTGCCGGTTCGTGCCGCGCTGTCCGGCAGCAAGGGCGCGATCAAGCTGTTTACCGCGGCGCAGGGTGGGTATCACAGCGTCCTCGCGGAGCGCACAGACAGTCCGGAGTGCTACGAACTGGTGGATAGCGTGCGCCTCGAAGATGTCTTCGCGGAACACCACCTGGAGCGCATCAACTTCTTGAAGCTGGACTGCGAAGGGGCGGAGTACGACATCCTGTACGGCTTGCCGCGCCCCTACTTCGCGCGGATCGACCGTATCGCCATGGAGTATCACGGCGACCAGGACCATGCGAAACGTCGCGCCCAGGCGAGTGCGTTGGTTGCGCATCTGGAGAAGGTCGGCTTCCGCATCGACGCCTTCCTCGATTTCGCCGGTTTCCGCTGCGGCTTCATCCGCGCCACACGGTCTGCCTGACACCTCGTAGCCACAGGCGGCCCGCCGCGAGCTAAACTTGACGGGACTTCGTTCGGCGAGGACACGGAGAATGCACGAACACCCCTCACCCGCAGGCCAGACGCCCTGGCATCAGCGCTGGAAGATCCTCGGCAAACCGCGCAACTGGCTGCGCGGCGCTGTCTTCGCGCTCGTCCGCAAACTGCTGGCCACCGACGACGGCCGTGCCATGGTCGCCGAGGCGCTTGGCGGTTTGCTGAATCAGCGCCCCGCGGCGCTCGACGGCATGGAGGAAGTGCCGGCCGTGCCGTATCCCGAGCTGGGCGAGGCGACGCCCGGCCAGCTCGGGGCAGGGGCCGTCTTCATCACCGCGCGCTTCCGCAGCGGCTCCACGCTGCTCTGGAACCTGTTCCGCAACATGGACGGCTTCACCGCTTATTACGAGCCGCTCAACGAACGCCGCTGGTTCGACCCGGCCCATCGCGGCAGCCGCATCGATGCGACGCACCGCAACGTCAGCGACTACTGGACCGAATTCAACGGCCTCGAAGAACTCGGCCGTTACTACCGCGAGGACTGGATTCGCCGCCGCCTGTTCATGGATGCCCACGCCTGGGACCCCGATCTGCGCGCCTACGTGCAGGTGCTGATCGACCGCGCGCCGGGCCGGCCGGTGCTGCAATTCAACCGCATCGACCTGCGTCTGCCCTGGCTCCGCCACCAGTTCCCGGCCGCGAAACTCGTCCATCTCTATCGCCATCCGCGCGATCAGTGGTGCTCCGCGCTCATGGACGTCCGGTGCTTCCCGCGCGACGGCAAAATGAGCGATTTCCCGACACACGACAAATTCTATCTGCTGGCGTGGGCAAACGACCTTCGCCATCACTTCCCCTTCCTGGACGAGAGGAACGTCTCTCATCCCTACGAACTCTTTTATTACATCTGGAAACTCTCTTACCTCTTCGGCCACAAGTACGCACACCATTCGGTCGCCTTCGAGGACCTCGTCACCGAGCCGGCGCCCGAACTGGAACGGCTCTTTGCCGCGCTGGAGATTGACCCGGGCCGGCACGACATGGCTCGGCTAAAGGGGATCATCGTCAAGCCGGCGCTCGGCAAATGGAAGGACTACGCCGAAGACGGCTGGTTCCGCGATCTGGAGGGCAAGTGCGAGACGGTGCTGGCCCGCTTCCTCGCAACCGCGGCGGGACGCCCGGATACCGCCGCCGGACTGCTGTCTCACGCCAACGGGTGCTGCGCCTCATGACCACGCTCCTTATAAGCGATATTTTTCCGCCGAAGACCGGCGGCAGCGGCCGTTGGTTGTGGGAAATCTACAGCCGGCTGCCGCGCTCCGAATACCTCATCGCCGCCGGCGAAGATCCGCGCCAGGAGGCGTTCGACCAGACGCACGATCTGCGCGTGCTGCGGTTGCCGTTAAGACTGTCCGCATGGGGCCTGCGCAGCGTCGCCGGGCTGCGCGGCTACGCCCGGGCCATCCGCCGGCTATGGCCGCTGGTCCGCACCGAGCGCGTCCACGTGCTCCATGGCGCGCGCTGTCTGCCGGAAGGGGTCATGGCCTGGGCACTGCGTTTCCTTGCGGGTGTGCCTTACGCTTGTTACGTCCATGGCGAAGACGTGGCCACCGCCGCCACCAGCCGCGAGCTGCGCTGGCTCGTACACCGCGTCCTCGGGAACGCCTCGTATCTCATCGCCAACAGCCGCAGCACCGAGCGGCTGCTGCTCGACGAGTGGCACGTCCCGGCCGAACGCATCCGCCTGCTCCATCCCGGCGTTGCTACGGAACGCTTCGTGCCGGCTGGGAGCGATGCAGCAGTGCGGGCCCGCCTCGGCTGGGGCGAGCGGCCGGTGGTACTGACCGTGGGACGGTTACAGAAGCGCAAGGGACACGATCAACTGATCCTCGCCCTGAACGCCATTCGCCACTCGGTTCCCGACGTTCTTTATGTCATCGTCGGCGACGGCGAGGAACGCGCTTCCCTGGAGCAACTCGTGGCGCGCGAGGGACTGGGCGGCCACGTGCGTTTCCTCGGCGAGGTGAACGACGACGAACTGGTGTGCTGCTATCAACAGTGCGACCTGTTCGTGCTGCCGAATCGTCGGGTCGGAGCCGATATCGAAGGTTTCGGCATGGTGTTGCTCGAAGCCCAGGCGTGCGGCAAGCCGGTGATCGCCGGCGCATCGGGCGGCACCGCGGAGACCATGCGCATTCCCGAGACGGGACGCGTCGTACCCTGCGATACGCCGTATGAACTGGCCGGCGTGGTCGCCGACCTGTTGGCGGACCCCGGGCTACGAGCGCGGATGGGGGAAGCGGCGCGAGAATGGGTGGTCGAGCAGTTCGACTGGCAGGCGCTAACCCGGCAAGCGGAAGCCATCTTCCGCGGCGGACTGCCGGAGCCGGTCGCCATGGCCGCGAGGTGACGCATGAAAGCGATCCTCAAAATACTCGTGAACGGGCTGGCGGTGCTGCTGGTCCTGCCGGCGTTCCTGCTCTACCAACTCGGCCGGTTGGTCGCCGGGCCGGAGAAAGCGTTCCCTGGCTGGTCGCAAGCGTTCAGTCTCATCCCGGGATTGACCGGCGTCTACCTGCGGCGGGCGTTCTATGGACTGGTCCTGCCGCGCTGCGGGACCGATGCCTGTGTCAGCTTCGGCACGGTGTTCTCGCATCCGACGGCGGAGGTCGGCCGTTGCGTCTACATCGGCGTTTACTGCTGCCTCGGCGACGTAACACTGGAAGAGGACGTGCTGATCGGCTCGCACGTGTCGATCGCGAACGGCGGCGGCCAGCACGGCATCGAGCGGCTCGACGTGCCGATCCGCGAGCAGCCGGGCGTGTGGCCGCGCGTGACGATCGGCCGCGATTCGTGGATCGGCGATCGAGCCGTGGTGCTGGCTGACGTGGGCAAGCACTGTGTCATCGGCGCCGGTTCGGTCGTGACCAGGCCGATCCCGGATTACGCCATTGCCGCCGGCTCGCCGGCCCGCGTTCTCCGCTACCGCGCGCGCACGGAGGCCCCACCTCACCAGACGGAGATGGTGCATAACTCATGAAAGACCGCATCCCGCTACCGGTCCGGCTGTGCCTGGGATACAATCGGCTCTTCGCTTTCCGCGCCCGGCAGGGCTTCCACAGGGAACTCGCGGAGGCCGACCGGCGTCGTCACGCCGACGCGAAGGCCGAGGACCTGCGCTACGCGGCCATGGAGTTTGCCAAGGCGGAACAATTCCTGCGCAAGTTTCCCGTCCTGTCGCTGCACCAGCAGCGCGTCCTCGACTTCGGTTGCCGCTTCGGCGGCGCCAGCCTGTGGTTCGCCCAGCAGGGGGCCGCCCAGGTGATCGGCGTCGACGTTGTGTCACGGATGCTGGAGATTGCCGCGGAATTTGTCGAACAACATCGACAGCAATTGGAAGCGAACCGCCAGGCACCGTTGCCGCCGATCGACTTCCGGCTCGGCAGCCCCCGCACAATCCCCGTGGACGATGCGTCCATCGATCTGATCCTGTCCGAGGACGTCGTGGAACACCTGTCGGACCCGGAGGCCATGTTTGCGGAGTGGTGCCGCATCCTGGCCCCGGGCGGCCGGATGGTTCTCAGTTTCGGGCCGCTCTGGTATCACCCGCATGGCTTGCACCTGTGGGAGATCTTTCCCGCGCCGTGGAACCACGTGCTGTTCTCCGAGCGTACCTGGATGACGGCCCGCCACCTTCTCAAGGGCGACGGCGGCACGGCGCTGCGCTGCACCGAATTGAACAAGATGACGCTGCGCCGCTTCGAGCGATTGGTGCGGCGGTTCGGCCTCAACGTGTACTACCGGTACACGCACGCCGCCTGGCGCTTGCAGCCGTTCCTGATGCTCCCCGGAGTGCGCGAGTTCCTCGCCTCGCAGGTCGATTGCATCCTCACGCTCGAGAATGCAGCGGCCGCGAACGACCCATCGAAAGCAGGAGTGAGTTCCCCATGTGCGGCATCGCCGGCCTGATGTATGCCGATTCGTCGCGTCCTGTCGAGCGGGCGCTGCTCCATGCCATGGGCGCCGCCATCGCGCATCGTGGACCGGACGCCGAGGGCTTCCTGCAAGAATCCGGCCTCGGCTTTGTCCATCGCCGACTGTCGATCATCGACCTCGCGGGCGGCGATCAGCCGATCGGCAACGAGGACGACTCGATTCAGGTCGTTTTCAACGGCGAAATCTACAACTTCCAGCAGCTCCGCGCCGATCTGGAGGCGCGCGGCCATCGCTTCCGTACCCGCAGCGACACCGAAGTGCTCGTCCATCTCTACGAGGAGGACGGGGAACGCCTGGTCGAGCGTCTGCGCGGCATGTTCGCCTTCGCGCTCTGGGATCGGCCACGCCGCCGCCTGCTGCTGGCCCGCGACCGTCTTGGCATCAAGCCGCTCTATTTTCATCGCGGCAACGGCATGCTGATCTTCGGCTCCGAATTGAAGGCTCTCCTCGCCCATCCCGACGTGCCGCGCTCCCTCGACCTCGCCGCGCTGGAGGATTACCTCGCCTTCGGCATGGTCGCCGGCGCCCGCTCCATCTTCCGGCACATCGAGAAACTGCCGCCCGGACACGTCCTGAGTGTCACGCCATCCTCCCTGGATGCCGTGCCGCGCCGCTACTGGCAACTGCACATCCAGCCGGACCCGCGTCCCAGCGCCGCCGACTGGCAGGAAGCGATCCGCGCCAAACTGGACGAGACGGTCCGGCTCCACCTGATCGCCGACGTACCGGTCGGCGCCTTCCTGAGCGGCGGCCTCGATTCAAGCGCGATCGTGTCCCTTGCTGCCGGGGCCGTGCAGGGACCGCTGCAAACCTTCTCGATGGGTTTCCGCGAGGAGACGTTTAACGAGTTGCCCTACGCCCGCCAGGTCGCCGAGCGCTTCGGCACGCGGCACGTCGAGGAAGTGGTCGCGCCCGACGCAGCCGCGCTCGTCGGCGAGTTGACGCACTACTACGATGAGCCGTTCGCCGACGCCTCGGCCATTCCGACCTATCTCGTCTCCCGGCTGGCCCGGCGCAGCGTGAAAGTCGTGCTGTCCGGCGATGGCGGCGATGAAGTCTTCGGCGGCTACAGCCGCTACGCCCACGACCTGCGCGAGGCGTCCCTGCGCGGTCTGCTACCCGTCTGGCTGCGCCGGCGCTTGCTCGGTCCGCTGGCGCAGGCATGGCCCAAGGCCGACTGGTTGCCGCGGCCATTGCGGGCCAAGACGCTATTGACGAACCTGTCGCTGGAGCCGGACGCCGCCTATGCCAACACGCTGACGCGCTGCCGCCTGCCGTTGCGGCGCCAGCTGCTGGCGCCGGACCTCCGGGCGCAGCTCAACGGCCACGAACCGGGGCGGCTCGTCCGCGACGGACATGCGACCGCGCCGGCCGGGGATGCGCTGGCCGGCATGATCGCGGCCGACGTCGCCGTGCTGCTGCCGGATGACTTCCTGGTGAAGGTGGACCGGGCGAGCATGGCCCACGGCATCGAGCTGCGGCCGCCGCTGCTCGATCACGAACTGTTCGAACTGGCCGCACGCATTCCCTCCGATCTGAAAGTGCGGCACGGTGAGACGAAATGGATCTTCAAGGAAGCCTACAGGGATCGGTTGCCGGCCGACGTGATCTGGCGGAAGAAACACGGCTTCGACGTGCCGCTGGACGCCTGGTTCCGCGGACCGCTGCGCGAAAGATTCGAGGAGGGCGTCCTCGCTCCTGGGGCGCCGGCTGGAGACCTGATCGATGCGGCGGCGGCAAGCGAACTGTGGCGCGCGCATCGCGCCGGGACCGGGCGGCACGGCGACATTCTCTGGAGCTTGCTGATGCTGGCGTGCTGGGCGGAGCGCTACCTGCGAGCGCCGGAGCTGCTGGCAGCCGTGTAGCCGCGACGCGCAGCTACATGAAGAATCGCAAAACCTCATGACCACCCTGACCATCACTCCCGAGGCCGACCTGGAGACGCCGCAAGTCGCCGTGTCCCTGCACGTCGCACGACCGTGCGGTACGGTCGCCCAGCCGATCGCGGTCGGCGTGCCGTTCCCGCGCGGCGCGCTGGCAAGCGCGAGCGCTGTGCAGCTGCTCAACGCCGGTGGGCAACCTGTACCGCTCCAGGCCGAACCGCTCGCGCGCTGGTCCGATGGCAGCGTGAAATGGCTGCTGCTCGATTTCGTCCTCGGTGCTGCGGCGCCGGGTGATGAGCGCTGGACGCTTCGGCAGGCAGGCGAGCCGGCCGTCGCCACGCGCTCGGCTCGCCCGCCCGATCGCATTGACACGGGTGCCGCCGTCTTCCATGTCGCCCGCGCGCAGGCCCTGCCGCTGGCACGGGTGCTGATCGACGGTACGGACGCGCTGCATTCGGCCCGGATCGTCCTCACCGACGCTCGTGGAAAAACGGTGACGCCGCGCGTGGAGCGTTGCGAAGTTGAGGCGCGCGGCCCGGTACGCACCACGCTACGGTTGGAAGGGCCTTTCCCGGGACGGGCGCGCCTCCGGTTCGTTGCGCGCGTCAGCTTCTTTACCGGCACCGGGCTCGTCTGCGTGCGTCTGACACTGCACAATCCGAACCGCGCCCACCACCGCTGCGGGCTGTGGGACCTCGGCGATCCCGGCTCGGTCCGGTTCCACGACCTGTCGCTCGAACTGACACTGCCGGAAGCCGGAGCCCAGGTTTGCTGGACCGCGGAAACCGGCCGGCCGCCGCGCTTTTGCGATGCGAAAACACTGGAACTGTATCAGGACTCCAGTGGCGGCGAGAACTGGCGGAGCCGCAACCACGCCAACGGCGACGGCCGTGTGCCGTGCTCGTTCCGCGGCTATCGGCTGCGCCACGGCGTGGAAGAGGAGGCCGGCTTGCGGGCGTCACCAGTCGTGATGCTCCGCGGCGACCGCGTCGCGGTCGCGGCGGCGGTACCCGAGTTCTGGCAGCAATTCCCGAAGGCCGTCGAGGTGGAGAACAACGTTCTGCGCGTTCGACTCTTTCCGCGGCAGTGGAACGACCTGTTCGAGTTGCAAGGCGGCGAGCAGAAGACGCACACGGTTTGGCTGCACTTTGGCCCCGCCGCAACGGCGCAGCTTTCGGCACTCGCCTGGGTTCACACTCCGGCCCGCGTGCATGCCGCGCCGGGACGGATCGCGCCTCCGGCCGACGACGAGGCCACGCAGCGGTTCGACGCACTCGTGTCGGCGGCGGTAACGGGACCGGCGAGTCTGCTCGCTCGCCGCGAGATCATCGACGAGTACGGTTGGCGTCACTACGGCGAGATCTACGCCGATCACGAGGCGGCACACTATCGCGGCGAGCAGCCGATCCTGTCGCATTACAACAATCAATACGACGTGGTTTACGGCGCCCTGCTGCAATTCGGACGCACCGGCGACCCGCGCTGGCTCGACCTGCTCGAGCCGCTGGCCCGCCACGTCATTGACGTGGACATCTACCACACCACGCGCGACCGGGCAGCGTACAGCGGTGGCCTCTTCTGGCACACCGACCATTACCGCGACGCCGCCACCAGCACGCATCGGGCCTACTCGCGCGCCAACTGCCGGCCGGGCGATCGCGCCTACGGCGGCGGTCCGTCGAACGAGCACAATTACACGACCGGCCTGCTCCACTATTACTACTTGACTGGCGATCCGCAGGCCCGTGATGCCGTCCTCGGCCTGGCCGACTGGGTGCTGGCCATGGACGACGGCCGCCGCACGGTCTTCGGTCCTGTCGATGACGGCCCGACCGGCCGGGCCAGCTGCACGCGCGACCTCGCCTATCAGGGCCCCGGTCGCGGCGCCGGCAACTCGATCAATGGCCTGCTCGACGCCTGGCTGCTCTCCGGCCAACGTCATTACCTCGATTACGCCGAAACACTCATTCGTCGCTGCATCCATCCCGAGGACGACATTGCGGCCCGCGATTTGCTCAACGTCGAGGAGCGCTGGTCGTACACGGTATTCCTGTCGGTGCTGGCGCGTTACCTCGATCTGAAGGCGGAGGCGGGCGCGCTCGACGGCACGCACGCTTATGCCCGTGCCAGTCTGCTGCGCTATGCGGCGTGGATGGTGGAACACGAAGAACCGTATCTGGCTCATCCGGAAAAGCTGGAATACCCAACCGAGACGTGGGCGGCGCAGGATCTGCGCAAGGCGAACGTGCTGCGGTTGGCGGCGCGCTATGCGACAGAGCCGTTGCACACGCGCTTGCTGCGCCGCGGCGAGGAACTGGCGGAACTGGCGTGGCGCGATCTGCTGCGCTTCGAGTCGCGCACGGGGGCGCGGCCGCTTGCCCTGGTGATGATCGAGGGGCTGCGTGACCTATGGTTGCGTGTAGGTCCGCCGGCGCCGGCGCCAGCGGTGGAGGAGCCGACGTTTCCGGCGGCGGAGCGCTTCGTGCCGCAGCGCCTGCGCGTCATGGCGCAGCTGAAGAGTGTGCGGGGAATTGTGGGCCTGCTTTTCCGCCGCTTGCTTCCTGTGTAGCCGCGCCGCGCTCTGCTGCGCGTCGCGGCTACACAGGAAGCGTCTGAAAGAACCATCCATGCCGATCGTCTGCCATCTCCTGCACAGCCTGCGCGTCGGCGGCGCCGAGGTGCTGGCCGCGCGCCTCGCGCGCCAGCTGCGCGACGTCTTCGACTTCCGCTTCGCCTGTCTCGACGACCTGGGTGAACTCGGCGCTGCGCTGCGCCACGACGGCTTCCCCGTCGAGGTGCTTGGTCGCCGGCCCGGCGTGGACTGGCGCTGCTCCCTGCAGCTGAGTCGCTTCCTGCGGCGCGCGCGCGTCGACCTCGTCCATGCCCACCAGTACACGCCCTTCTTCTACGGCATCACTGCGCGCCTCCTTTGTCGCCGGCCGTCCATTCTCTTCACCGAGCACGGCCGCCATCATCCCGACCATCCGCGCCGCAAACGCATCCTCGCCAACCGCATCTTGCTGGAGCGGCGCGACCGCGTCGTCGGCGTCGGTGAAGCTGTGCGCCAGGCGCTTCTCACCAACGAGGGACTGCCCGCGAACCGGGTCAGCGTCATTTACAACGGCATCGACGTCCACGCCCACGCGAGTGGTACAACAGATCGAATGGCACTGCGCCGCGAAATCGGCGCCGGTCCCACGGACTTCATCCTCCTCCAGGTGGCGCGGCTCGATCATCTCAAGGACCATACCACCGCGTTGCGCACCGTGGAGCGGGTTGCCCGGCAGCGGCCGGACGTTCGCCTCGTCCTCGTGGGCGAAGGACCGGAACGCCGCCCGATCGAGGAATTCATCGCTCAGCGCAACCTGGCTGCGCACGTTCACCTGCTTGGCCTGCGCACCGACGTGGCCCGATTGCTGCCGGCCGCCGACCTGTTCCTGCTCACCAGCATCAGCGAAGGCATTCCGCTGACGATCATCGAGGCGATGGCGGCGCAGCTACCCGTCGTCGCCACGAATGTCGGCGGCGTCGGTGAAGTGGTCGTCGCGGGCGAGACCGGCCTGCTCGCTCCGGCCGGTGATGACGGCGCCCTGGCGGAAAAGATCCTCGCCCTGGCGGAGGACGCCGGCCGCCGCCGTCGATTGGGACAACGCGGCCGAGAGCGGGCCGAGGCGCTGTTCTCCGAAGCGCAGATGCTTTCGGCCTACGAGGACCTGTATCGGGAGATGCTCCATGTACACTCGGCCGAGCGAGGCGTTGCCGTCGCTGCTGGTGTTTGCCGATGATTGGGGCCGGCATCCGTCCAGTTGCCAGCACCTGATTCACCGGCTGCTTGAGCGCTACGCGGTGACCTGGGTCAACACCATTGGCACTCGGCCGCCGCGCTTCAACTGGTCCACGCTGCATCGCGGTCTGGAAAAGGTGCGTCACTGGACGCGCCGACCGCAGCCAAGCCAGCCGCTGCCCGCCAACCTGCGTGTCCTCAATCCGAAGATGTGGCCCTGGTTCCGGACATCGTTCGATCGGGCCGTCAACCGTGAGCTACTCTTGAGACAGCTGGGGCCGGTCGTGCGCGCTCAGGCGGTGCCACCCGTCGCCGTCACCACGCTGCCGGTCGTCGCCGACCTTGTTGGCCTGCTGCCGGTGCGGCGCTGGGTCTATTACTGCGTGGACGATTTCAGCGAATGGCCCGGTCTCGATCACGAGCCGTTGCGTCTCATGGAGGATCGGCTGGTACAGCGGGCAGATCGCCTGCTGGCGGTGAGCGAGACGCTGCGGCAGAAGCTGGCACGCCAGGGACGGGCCGCCGACCTGCTGACGCATGGCGTAGACCTGGAGCACTGGTCGGCCGTTTGCGGCCTGGCGACTTCACCCCTGGAATTCGACGGCCTGGAGCGACCGTTAATCGTGTTTTGGGGACTGGTCGATCGCCGCATGGATGTGGCCTGCGTGCGGCGTCTGGCCGGCGACCTGGAGCACGGCACCGTCGTACTGGTGGGACCGGAGGATAATCACGATCCGGAATTGGCAGGAATCAAACGGGTGGTACGGGTGCCGGCGGTGGCCTTCGAGCGGTTGCCGGTGCTGGCCCGTGAGGCGGCGGTGCTGGTCATGCCGTATGCCGACCTGCCGGTGACGCGGGCGATGCAGCCGCTGAAGCTGAAAGAGTACTTGGCGACAGGGAAGCCGGTCGTGGCTCGGGCGCTGCCCGCGCATCGGGAATGGGCCGACTGCCTCGACCTGTTTAAGACGGCGGAAGAGTTTTCGCGCGTCGTGCGACAACGGCTTGTCACTGACCTGCCGGCGGAGCAACAGGCGGCACGGCGGCGACTGGCGGGCGAGAGCTGGGAAGAGAGAGCCCGCCTGCTGGAGCGCTGGGCGCTGGGAGAGGAGGGTCGCGTTGAGGCCGAGACGAGCCACGTCTGATGGGACCGTGGTACTCGACGCCCGGGTGGTCAAGGGCTCCGGCGGTGGACCGGACAAAACCATCCTCAAGTCGCCGTCCTTCCTGCGGTCGGCCGGCTACCGGATGATCTGCGCCTACATGCACGAACCCACCGACCCCGGCTTCGATCAGCTGCGGCAAAAGGCCGTGCGCTGGGACGCGCCGCTGCTATCCGTCGAGGACCGCGGACCGCTCGATGGGCGCGTCTTCCAGCAATTCCTGAACATTTGTCGTAGTGAAAAAGTCGCCATCTGGCACGGTCACGATTACAAGAGCAACCTCCTCGGCCTCCTCCTGCGCCCGTTCTGGCCGATGCGTCTCGTCACGACCGTCCACGGCTGGGTCGAGCACACCCGGCGCACGCCGCTTTACTTCCACATCGACCGCCTCTGTTTACCGTTCTACGAGAAGGTTTTCTGCGTCTCACCAGACCTGTACGAGCAATGCCGGGCCGCGGGCGTGGCGGCGGAGCGCTGCCTGCTCGTCGAAAACGGCATCGACGGCGCGGAGTTTGCACAGCAACGGCCGGCGGCCGAGGCGAAGCGGCAGGAAGGCTTCGCGCCGGGACGCCTGCTCATCGGAGCGGTCGGCCGGCTATCGGCGGAAAAGGGGTTCGACGTGCTCATTCGCGCGGTGGATCAACTCTGCCGCGCCGGCCTCGACGTGGAGCTGGCGATTGCCGGCGAAGGCAACCAGAAGGCGGAGCTGGAGACGCTCATCGCCCAGCTTGGCCGGGAGGATCGCATCCGGCTGCTCGGCTACCGCGCCGATCCTCGGTCGCTGTACGAGGCGCTCGACGTCTTCGCGCTGAGCAGTCTGCGCGAGGGCTTGCCGAATGTCGTGCTGGAAGCGCTGAGCATGACGGTGCCGGTCGTGGCCACGCGCATCGCCGGGGTGCCGCGGCTGATTCGGCACGAGGAGAACGGCCTGCTCGTGGCGCCGGGAGCAGTGGACGAACTGGCCGGGGCACTGGGGCGCGTGCTGCACGATGCGGAGCTGCGCGAACGGCTGGGCAAGGCAGGACGGCGCACCGTGGAGCAGGATTACAGTTTCGCCGCACGCATGCGGAAGATCGCGGACACCTATGACACGCTGCTGGCCGCCGGCTTACGAATTAGCGAATCGCGGAGCGGAAATATCTCATGCCTGACGTCGCACTGATCAACAGAACTTGCACTGCCATCCGCCTTCACGACGCCCGTGAGGTGCGCCGCCATGGCGCGCGCCTGGAAGCGTTCGTCGCGCGCGGCCGGGAGGTGCCGCTCAGCCGGCATCCCGCCTGGTTGACCGTCCTTGAACAGGGGTTGCAGCACGTCCCCTTCGGCCTCGAAGCCGTCGAGGGCAACACGACCCGTGGCTGGCTGCCGTTGGCCCACGTCCACAGCGTCCTCTTCGGCCGCTTCCTCGTCAGCCTGCCGTACCTGAACTACGGCGGCATCCTGGCCGACGACGACAGCGTCGCCCGCCGGCTCCTCGACCGGGCCGTGCAGCTGGCCGATGAGCTGAACGTCCGTTACCTGGAGTTGCGGCACGAACGGCCCCTGGAGCATTCGCGCCTCACGGGAAAAATGAGCAGCAAGGTCCACATGCGGCTGCTGCTGCCCGTGACGAGCGAGCAGCTCTGGAAGCAGGTACCGTCAAAGGTCCGCAACCAGGTGCGCAAGGGGCAGAAGGCGAGTTTCGCCGTCGTCTGGGGCGGCGAGGACCTGCTGGCCGAGTTCTACCAGGTCTTCAGCCAGAACATGCGCGACCTGGGCACGCCGGTTTACGGCGCAACCCTGTTCCGCGCGATCCTGCGGCAATTTCCGGAGCGCGCCGAGTTGTGCGTGGTCCGCGACGGCAGCCGGCCGATCGCCGGCGCCTTGCTGCTGCACGGCTGGGGCGTGACCGAGGTGCCCAGCGCCGGCTGCCTGCGCAGTTACCACCCGGCCTGTGCTAACATGCTGCTATACTGGCAGTTGCTCGAGCGCGCTGTCGGCCGGAAACAGGCCGTCTTCGACTTTGGCCGCTCAACGCGCGAAAGTACGACCTATGCTTTTAAGAAGCAGTGGGGGGCCAATCCGGAGCCCGCCGAGTGGCAGTATTACGTCCGCAGCGGCAGCGTGGGCGAGATGCGCCCCGAAAACCCGAACTACCAGCGGCTGATTCGCCTCTGGCAGCGGCTGCCGGTGAGCGTGACACGCTTCCTCGGTCCCTCCATTGTCCGGGGCATCCCCTGACCGACCTCCGCGCCCCGGCCCTTGCAGTGCCGACAGGAGCCTTGCGAATGCTGGCGGATGCTTTCTCCCCGTCGCCCGGTCTGCTGCACCAAAGATCCGTGCCCATGTCCGCGGTCCCGCCTCCCCGAAGACGCCACCTGGTCACCGTCGCCCTGGAAGACTATTTCCAGGTGGGCGCCTTCAACCAGCTCATCCAGCGCGGCCAGTGGTATCGCTTCGAGACGCGCCTGGAAAAGGGCGCTCGCAAGACGCTCCAGCTGCTCGACCGTCACGGCATCACCGCCACCTTCTTCGTCCTCGGCTGGCTCGCCGATCGCTATCCCGAGATCGTGCGACTGGTGGCCGAGCGCGGCCATGAGATCGCCAGCAAGGGTTACTACCACCGCAGCATCCACCAGATGACGCCGACCGAGTTCCGCGAGGACCTGGCCCGGTCGCGCGAAGCGCTGGAGCGGGCGAGCGGCACGCGCGTCCACGGCTACCGCGTCGCGCACCAGTGGTTCACCACAGCGGACCTGTGGGCCCTCGACGTGCTCGCCGAGGAAGGCTACGCCTACGATTCGAGCATCGCGCCCATGCTCCGCCGCTTTGCGCATGAACCATGGCGGCGCCTGGCCCATCGGCACGAGTACCAGGGCAAGCAGCTCTGGGAATTTCCGATCTCCAGTGTCCGCTTGCTCGGCTGCAACGTGCCGATCGGCGGCGGCAACTGGTTCCGTCAGTTCCCGCACTGGCTCGTCAAGCGGGCCGTGCGCCGTTGGCACGAAAACTGTCCGGCGCCGTTCGTCCTCTACTTCCACACCTGGGAACTCGACCCGGATCAGCCGCGCATCAACACCTCGTCGCCGCTGACACGCATCCGTCACTACCGCAACCTCGACAAGATGGAAGGCGTACTCGACGATTATTTCCAGCATTACGCTTTCACGAGCGTCGCCCGCTACCTCGACCTCGACACGCGCCTGACTGGACCGCAGCCCGCGCCGCCGCAGGCCACGGTCGGCGATCTGGGTCCCGGTACCGCGGTGCAGGCGTCCCAGACCAGCGGCCACACCCCGATCAGCATCGTTGTGCCGTGCTACAACGAGGAACTGATCCTGCCGTACCTGGCGAACACGCTGAAGCGCGTGCAGGAGACGCTGGGCCAGCAATACGACCTGCGCTTCCTTTTTGTCGAGGACGGCAGCCGCGACGGCACCTGGGATTCGCTGACCCGCATCTTCGGCGCCTGGCCGGAGACCGTGCTGCTGCGGCACGAGCGCAATCGCGGTGTGGCGGCCGCCATTCTCACCGGCCTGCGCGCGGCCCGCACCGAGATCGTCTGCTCCATCGACTGCGATTGCACCTACGATCCGCATGAACTGGCCCGTATGATCCCGCGCCTGGAACCAGGCATCGACCTCGTGACGGCGTCGCCCTATCATCCGCAGGGTCAGGTGCGCAATGTCCCCGGCTGGCGGCTGCTGCTGTCGCGGGGAGCGTCGTTCCTCTATCGCCGCGTGCTGCGGCACAAGTTATACACCTACACGAGCTGTTTTCGCGTTTATCGCCGCGACGCCGTCGCCGGCCTCGACGTGCGCGAGAGCGGCTACCTCGGCATCGCCGAGTTGCTCGGCCGGCTCGACCTCCAGGGGGCGCGCATCGTCGAGCACCCGGCCACCCTCGAGGTGCGCATGCTCGGTCACTCCAAGATGAAGACCGTGCGCACCATCTTCGGCCATCTCCGCCTGCTGGCACGCCTGGCCTGGCTGCGCCTGACGGGGAAGGGGAGTGCCGCCGCGCCGGTCGTCCCGATTCCAATGCCGTCCCCCGAAAGGACCATTGCATGAATGCCGTCCTCCCCGTGTCGCGTTCCTCGCTCACCCTTCCCTCCGACCAGGATGCCACGGGCCGCACCCTGGGCGCGGAGGAACTGGCCTTGCTTACCGAGGCAATCCAGAGCGGTACGCTGACCAGCACCAAGGGCGCCTTTGTCCGGGAACTGGAAAAACGCTTCGCCAACCTGCTCGGCGCGAAGCACGCCTTCGCTTGCGCTTCCGGCACCGCCGCGATTCACGTGGCGGTCGCCGCGCTCGATCCGGAGCCCGGCGACGAGATCGTGACGACGCCGATCACCGACATGGGCGCGCTGGCGCCGATCCTCTACCAGGGCGCCATCCCCGTCTTCGCCGACGTGGACCCGCGCACCTGCAATGTCACCGCCGAGACGATCGCGGCGCGCCTCACCGATCGCACCCGCGCGATCGTCGTGACGCACCTGTTCGGCAACCCGTGCGAGCTGACGCCGATCCTGGAGCTGGCGCGGGCGCGCGGCTTGCCGGTGATCGAGGACTGCGGCCAGGCGTACCTGGCCCGGCACCACGGCCGGCCGGTCGGTACCTTCGGCACGATCGGCTGCTTCAGCTTGCAGCAGGGCAAGCACATCACGACCGGCGAGGGCGGCCTGCTGACGACGGACGATCCGGCCCTGGCCCGGCGCATGTACCTGCTCATCAACAAGGCGTGGGGCTACGGCGATCCGCAACCGGATCACTACTTCCTCGCCCTGAATTATCGCCTGAGCGAACTGCAAGGCGCCGTCGCCGTTGCCCAGTTGGACAAGCTGGAAGCAGTGGTCCGGCAGCGCATTCTCACCGCGGAGGAGTTGACGGAGCGGTTGCATCCTCTGAGGGAGGACGGCATCGCCACGCCGTGGATCGCGCCGGACAACGAGCACACCTACTGGAAATACTGCCTGCGCGTCGACAGGCGACGGCTCAGCGCCGGTGTCACGGGACTGGCCCGCTTCCTCAAGGAGCGCGGCATCGCCTCGGCGCCGCGCTACATCCAGAAGCCGGCCTTCGAGTGTGCCGTCTTCCGCCAGCAGCGCACCTTCGGCAGCAGCCGATATCCGTTTACGCTGGCCCAGCCGGAAGCCGTCGATTATCGCCGCCAGCGCTTTCCCGGTACTTATGAGGCCCTCGACGGCATCCTGGTACTGCCCTGGAGCGAGCGCTACACCAACGAGCACCTGGATTACCTGGCCAATGCCATCCATGAGGGTGTCGCCCATCTGTTGAGAGGGAGCAATTGATGACCGCGCCGGTCCGCTTCGCCCTGGTCGGGGCCGGAAGCATCGCGCAGAGTTATGCGCAGGCGTTCGAGACCTGTGCCGCTGCCCGCCTCGTCGCTGTCGCCGACGTCCGCGCCGAGGCCGCCCGGGCGTTGGCCGAACGGTTTTGCTGTCCGCATTACTCGTCGCATCACGACCTGGCCCGAGAGGCCGAACGCTTCGACGCCGTCGTCGTCTGCACGCCGCCGAACACGCACGAAGACGTCAGCATGCACTTCGTGGAGCAAGGGCGGCATGTCCTGTGCGAGAAGCCGTTCACGCTCTCCACGGCCAGTGCCCGCCGCATGCTCGAAGCGTCGCAACGAGCCGGCGTGCTGCTGACGATGGCCTCGAAATTCCGCTACGTGGACGACGTGGTCCACGCCCGCAGCCTTCTTGCCTCCGGCGTCCTCGGCGAGGTCATCCTGTGGGAGAACGCTTTCACGGCCCGCGTCGATATGACGCAGCGCTGGAACGCCAATCCCGCGATCAGTGGCGGCGGCGTCCTCATCGACAACGGCACGCACTCGGTCGATCTCATGCGCTGTTTCCTGGGGCCGGTGGCCGGCGTGCTGGCGATCGAGGGAAAGCGCATCCAGGAATTGCCGGTGGAAGACACGGTGCGGCTGTTCGTCCGTAGCACCTGCGGCGTCATGGGCAGCATCGACCTGTCCTGGAGCTTCAACAAGGAGCTGGACAGTTATGTGAACATCAATGGATCGCACGGCACGCTCAGCGTCGGCTGGAAGGAGTCGCGCTATCGGCAGTTGTCGAACAGCGACTGGACGGTCTTCGGCAGGGGCTACAGCAAGCTCCAGGCGTTCCGCAGCCAGATCGCGAACTTCGCCGGCGCCATCCGCGGTGAGGAGGAATTGCGGATCACGGCCGAGGACGCCCTGGCGTCGGTGGAGGTCGTCGAGGCGGCGTATCGCTCGTTGCGGCAGCAGCACTGGACCACCGTGAACAAGCCGCTTGCGGCTTAGCGAGCCGATCCATGAATGCACGCATCCATCCGACGGCACTCCTCGAAGACGGTGTACAACTCGGCGCCGGCACCGCGATCTGGGACAACGTTCACATTCGCCACGACACCACGCTTGGCGAGGAGTGCATTGTTGGCGAGAAGACGTACATCGCTTACGGCGTCCGCATCGGCAATCGGGTCAAGATCAACGCCCAGGTATACGTCTGCACGGCGGTGACGCTCGAGGACGGCGTCATGATCGGCGCCGGTACGATCTTCACGAACGATCGCTTTCCGCGAGCGACGACAACGGACCTGAAGCGCCTGCGGCCGTCACAGCCGGACGAGGCGACCCGGCCGACCCTGGTCCGCGAGGGCGCGACGGTCGGCGCCGGCTGCACGATCGGCTGCGATCTGGCGATCGGCCGCTTCGCCATGGTCGGCATGGGCTCGGTGGTGACGCGTTCGGTGCCGGACTTTCACCTGGTCCTGGGCAATCCGGCCCGGCCGGCCGGCTGCGTCTGCCGCTGCGGCCAGCTGCTGTTCCGTTTGCCGGCGGAGGTGAACGAGGTCGCGTGTCCGGCGTGCGGGCTGCGTTATCGCTATCGGACTGGCAGTGTCAGCGAGACGTCACCGCCCGTGTGACCCGCTTGTGAGCTAGCAAGGTTTTTTCTTCATGCAAGGACCCACTCCCGAGCGCTGGGGCATTGTTGGCGGCGGCATCCTCGGGATGCTGCTCGCCCACCGTCTCGCGCGCCTCGGCAAGCAGGTGACGCTTTTCGAGTCAGCCGATCGGCTGGGCGGCCTCGCCAGCGCCTGGCGGCTCGCCGACGTGACCTGGGACCGGCACTATCACGTCATCCTGCTCTCCGACACGCACCTCCGCGCCGTGCTCGACGAACTCGGCCTGACCGAGGAGCTGACCTGGGCGGAGACGCGCACGGGCTTCTACACCGACGGCACCCTCTATTCTCTGTCAAATTCCCTCGAATTCCTGGGCTTTCCACCGCTCGGCCTGCTCGACAAACTGCGCCTGGGCGCGACCATCTTCCACGCCTCGCGCATCAAGGACTGGCGCCGCCTCGAGCGCATCCCGGTTGCGGACTGGCTGCGTCGCTGGTCCGGCAAGCGCACCTTCGAGAAGATCTGGCTGCCGCTGCTGCGCGCCAAGCTCGGCGAGAACTACCGCCTCGCGTCGGCCGCGTTCATCTGGGCCATCATCGCGCGTCTTTACGCCGCGCGGCGCACCGGCCTCAAGAAGGAGATGTTCGGTTACGTCCGCGGCGGCTACGCTCGCATACTCGACCGCTTCGCTGCGGTGCTTCAGGAGGACGGCGTGGACGTGCGCCTTGGCCAGACGCTGGATCGGGTCGAAGCGACCGGCGGTGACGTCCAGGTGTCACTGCCCGGCGGCCAGATGGAGACATTCGATCGCATCGTCCTCACGGTGCCGGCGCCTGCCGCCAGCCGTCTCTGTCCTGACCTGAGCGCGGACGAACACAAGCGTCTCTGCGGCGTGCAGTACCAGGGCATCGTCTGCGCCTCGCTCCTGCTGAAGCAGCCGCTCGCCGGCTACTACGTCACGAACATAACCGACGGCTGGGTGCCCTTCACTGGCGTCATCGAAATGTCGGCACTCGTCGATCGTGCGACCTTCGGCGGCCATTCCCTGGTGTATCTACCGAAGTACGTGCCGCCCGACGATGCGGCGTTCGACCTTGCCGACGACAAGTTGCGGGAACAGTTTCTCGCCGCACTGGAGAGGATGTATCCGCACTTCCGGCGCGAAGACGTCGTCGCCTTCCGGGTGTCGCGCGTGCGGCACGTCTTGCCGATCGCGACACTCCATTACTCGGACCGGCTGCCCCCCCTGGTAACGTCGCAGCGGGGCATATACCTCGTGAATTCGACGCATATTGTCAACGGGACCCTGAACGTCAACGAGACGATACAACTGGCGGAGCGGGCCTTGCCGCAGCTGCTGGCCGCCCCGGCTCGTCCCGCCGAAACAGTACACGCATCATGACCCAGACACACAAACCGATCGCCAGCCTGTCGCTCGATCTCGATAACAAGTGGTCGTATCTGAAGACCCACGGCGAGGCGAGCTGGCAATCGTACCCGACATATCTGCCGCTGGTCGTGCCGCGCGTACTCGACTTTCTGAAGGCGCGCGAGCTGACGATCACCTTCTTCGTGGTCGGCCAGGACGCGGCCCTCGAGGAGAATCGCGCCGCCCTGCGCGCGCTCGCCGGCGCGGGTCACGAGATCGGCAACCACTCGTTCCGCCATGAGCCGTGGCTCCACCTCTACACCGAAGAGGAAATCGACGCCGAGCTGGCGCGGGCGGAGGAGAGCATCGAACAGGCGACGGGACAACGGCCGCTCGGCTTCCGCGGCCCCGGCTTCAGTCTGTCGGCTGCCACTCTGCGGGTGCTGGCGCGGCGCGGCTACCAGTATGACGCCTCGACTTTTCCGACCTTCCTTGGCCCGCTGGCACGAGCGTACTACTTCTGGACCGCCCGGCTCAGTCCGGAAGAGCGCGCGCAACGCCAGGTGCTGTTCGGTGAATTCGGCGAGGGGTTGCGCCCGGTGCGGCCCTATCGCTGGGAAACCGGCGCCGGTTCGCTCGTCGAAATGCCGGTAACGACATTGCCGCTGTTCAAAGTGCCGATTCACGTCAGCTATCTGCTGTACCTCAGCGTCTTTTCGCGCCGGCTAGCACTGGCCTACTTCCACACGGCTCTGCGTCTGTGCCGCCTGACGGGTACGGCGCCGTCGCTGCTGCTGCATCCGCTGGATTTCCTTGGCGGCGACGACGTGCGTGATCTGGCCTTCTTCCCGGGGATGAGTCTGCCGGGCGCCGTGAAGGTAGCGCGGGTCGGCGAGGTTCTCGACCTGCTCTGCCGGCACTTCACGCCGCGCACCATGCGCGAGCACGCGGCCGAGGCCGCGCGCCGCGGCGACCTGCCGAGCCGGCGTTACGAAACCAGGCGGGACGTCCACGACGGCCGGCCGTCGAGCGGCGGCTCGCCGGGCCGCGCGCTGGCTGCGCGGCTGCGCGAATCGCCGCAATGCGATACTGTTGCGCCCAGCGCCGGAGGAAGGACCTGATGGAACTTCCTCATTCGCGCTATTACGGAGCGCTTGCAATTGTTTTTGTCCTGGCGCTCGGCCTGCGCGTGGGGGCCACGGCGTACTTCCAGGGACTGGCCGCGCCGCCGAACGGCGAAGCCAACCCGGATCAGATCGATTACGAGCTGCTGGGCTTTCGGCTGAGCACAGGCGCCGGCTACACCTGGGCCGATGGCGAGCCGACCGGGTCGTGGCCGCCGGGCACGTCGTTCGCCCTGGTGCCGATCTATGCCGTGTTCGGCCGTTCGTTCCTGCTGGCCCGGCTGTGGTTTTGCCTGATCTCGGCGGCAACGTGCCTGGCCACCGCCTGGTTGACCGGGCAAGCGTTTGGCTCGCGCCGCGTCGCGCTTCTGGCGGCAGCCTGGCTCGCGGTCTATCCCGGACATTTTTACTATGCGATGCACTTCCTGAGTGAGGTGCCGTTCGACTTCTGGTTGACACTGGCCATGGGCTGTGGCGTGGCGGCCTTGCAGCAGCGCGGCCTGCGCTGGGACCTGGCGGGAGGCGCCTGCTGGGGCCTGGCGGTGCTTACTCGCCCGTCCATCCTGCCATCCGTTGCCGTGGGTTGGTTCCTGGCCCTGCTCGCCGTCCGCAAGACTCGCCTGCCGCTGTTGCACGTCGCCCTGCAAGCCGGCGTGCTGCTGCTGGTGATCGCCCCCTGGGTCGCCCGCAACGCCGTGGTCCTGGGCAAACCGGACATCACCACGGTGGCCGGCGGTTATTCCTTCTGGGGCTCGCACAACGAACGCATCTGGCACGATCCGCAAGCGTGCGGCTACTGGATCAAGACAAGCGAGATCCGCGACGCCGCTCATCCACTGATCGGCACCGAGACCGAACGCGAGGCCATGGCCTGGCAATACGGGATGGCTTTCGTGCGCGAACACTGGACGGACATGCCGCTGCTCGAGGCGCTGAAGTTGTGGCGTTTCCTGGGACCGGCGCTGCCCACGACGAATCGCGTCGTCTGGTGGAGCTTTACTCTCGGCTGGTTCCTGACAGCCCCTGCGGTGCTCGCCGGTGTTGTCCTGGCTCTGCGTAAGCAGTTCGCCGTCGCGCTCGCGCTGGCGGTGCCCTTCCTGGGAACGCTCGGCTCGGTGCTCGTGTTCTGTGGCTGCGATCGCTACCGCGATGCACTGGCGCCGATCTTCCTGAGCTTTGCGGCGCTGGCAGTGACCACTCTGGTACGGAGCTTGTTCAGCCGTGACGGCCAGCGGAGCGGGGGGTTCGCACTCCGCCGTACGTCGCGGCTAAACCATGTAGAGGCGTCCTCATGAGCACTGTGATAACTCGCGCGGACACCCGCGCAGATGGCGTCGGCAAGGTGGACGCTCCCTCCATCATCCTCAGCTTCGACGTCGAGGAGCACTGTCGCATCGAGGCTGCGGCCGGTCTGACCGTGCCGCCCGCCCTGCAAGCGGAATACGGGATGCGCGTCGAATCGGTGACGCATTGGCTCCTCGAGGTGCTTGCCGAGCACGACATACGCGCCACCTTCTTCGTTCTTGGCACCGTGGCCCGCGACCGGCCTGGTCTCATTCGTGTCCTGCACGAGGCCGGCCACGAAATCGCCAACCACGGCTGGGACCATCAGCGTCTGCAGCAACTCACGCCGGGTTCATTCCGCGCCGACGTGTTGCGCAGCAAGGACGCCCTTGAACAGGCCGCCGGCGTCGCGGTCCTCGGCTACCGGGCACCGACCTTCGGCATCGTCCGCCGTACCGCTTGGGCCATCGACGTTCTCGCCGAACTGGGCCTGGCCTACGATTCGTCTATTTACCCGGTCTGGCATGACCGCTATGGCGTGGCGCAGGCACCGCGCTGGCCGTTCCGGGTGCGCGGCCGGGAACGAACGCTCCTGGAGATTCCGCCCGCCACGCTGCGCTGCCTCGGCGCCCGGCTGCCGGTCGGCGGCGGCGGCTACTTCCGTCTGCTGCCGCTGTTTCTGCTGGAAGCGGCCCTGCGCCAGACGGCCTGCGACGGCCGGCCGCCCGTGGCCATGCTCTACTTCCATCCGTGGGAGTTCGATCCTGACCAGCCGCGCCTGCCATTGCCCCTGTGCCGCCGCTTCCGCACCTATGTGGGCATCCACCGTAGTCGCCAACGATTGCGGACGCTTCTCGCCCGCCATCGCTTTGCGCGGGCGATCGACGTGGTAGAGCACTTGCAGCGGCGTGGCGGCGAACTGCCGTGCTTCGACTTGAACGCAGGCGAGGGCCAACGATGAAGCCACGGCCCAACTGGAAACTCGTGGCCTGGGTGTGCGGCAGCCTGATCGTGCCCGGCATCGTCGTCCATCTGCTGCACGCCGTCCAGGTGCGGCGCAGCGCGCGCATCCTTCTGCCCGAAATCCGTGCCGCCGAGGAGCGCGGCGACGGCGCGGCCATGGCCCGGTATCTCGGTCAGTATCTGGAACTGGCTCCCGGCGACCTGGACGTCCTCGCCCGCTACGGTGCCGCACTGGCTCGTCTGCCCGCGCCGGCGGCCCACACTCGCGCCCTGGCGGCATTCGAGCAGGTCCTGCAGCGGCAGCCCGACCGCGACGACGTGCGCCGGCAGCTGATCCGCGTTGCCCTCGACGCAGGTCGTATCAGCGACGCGCAGAAGCATCTGGCCATTCTCCTGAAAGCGTCTCCCGAGGAAGCCGAACTGGAGGACTGGCTCGGACAGTGCGAGGAGGCGAACAAACTCTACCCGCGCGCGATCGCGGCTTATGAGAAGGCCATCCGTCTCGATCCGCAACGCATTGGCGCTTACGTACGGCTGGCGCGCTTGCAGCGCCTGCGGCTCAATCGGCCGGACCGCGCCGATCGCCTCATGGACAACCTCGTGACGGCAAATGCCGAGGCGTATCAGGCGTACCTGGAGCGTGGCCGCTACCGCACCGAGTGGGGCGCGCTTGACGAGGCAGGCCGCGATCTGGCCCGCGCGCGCGAACTCGCGCCGCGCGGCTCCGCCGTTTTCCTCGCCACCGCCGAATGGGCCCGGGCGCGCGGCAAACTCGATGAGGCGCGGACCTGGCTACAGCGCGGCAGCGAGCTGGGACCGCGCGACGCGCGGCTGTTCCTGGTGCTGAGCGACGTGGAGGCACGGGCCGGCAAGCGCCGCGCAGCGGTCGCCTGTCTGCACGAGGGACTGCAAGCGTTTCCCGAGCAGCTCGACCTGCTCCTGGCGCTGGTCGAGCTGCTGCTCCAGGACAATGCGCAGGCGGAGAGCAGCATCGTCATCGCCCGTCTGAATCAGGCAGGTTGCAGTCCCGATCTGATCAACTACCTGCACGGGCGCCTGCTGGCGCTGCAAGGACGCTGGGTGGAGGCGGTCCGGCTGCTGGAACAGGTGCGCTCGCGGGCACCGACCTCCGACTGGCTCGATCGCGCCGAGCTGTGCCTGGGCGACTGTTACGAGCAGTTAGCCGATCCGGAACGTCAGCTGGCCACCTATCACCGCGCCGTCGACCGCGATCCGCGCTGCGCGCGGCTGCGTCTCGCCCTGGCCGCAACGCTGGCGTCCCAGGGTCGGTCCGAAGAGGCTGTGACGGCGTACTGGCAGGCCGTGAGCTTGCCCGATGTGCCAGCCGACGCCTGGCTGCAGCTGGGCCGGGCGCTGCTGCAAGACAACTTGCTACGGCCGCTCCGCTTTCGTCAATGGGACCGGACGGAGCAGGTGCTACAGCAAGCAGCGCAGGCGTCTCCCGGAACCGTGGACCTGGCCCTGTTGCGGGCCGACGTGTTCGCCGCGCAGGAACGACTCGACGAGGCTCGTGAGGTGTTGCGGCAAGCGCGGGCCGAACATCCTGCATCGCCGGAGGTGTCGGTTTCGCTGGCGACCCTGCTGGAAAGGCAAGGGCAGGGGGAGGAAGCGTGGCGTCTGCTGCAAGAGGCGCGGCGGCAGCTCGGCGATCCCGTGGAATTGCGCCTGGCCTGTGCCCGCTACTGGGTCCGCCGGGGCACGTCCGAGGTCCCGGCGCGGTTGGCGGAGTCGACCCGCGACCTGGAGAAGCTGCCGGCCACCGAACAGGTGCAGCTGCTGCACGGACTGGCGGAGATCTATGCCAACCTCGGCGACCGGCGCGCGGCAAACCGTTTGCTGGCGCAGGTGGCGGAGTGGCAGCCATGCGACCTGACGGTCCGGCTACTGCTGTTCGACGCGGCGCTCAAGGACGAGGAGGACGCGATGGCAAAGCATTGGCTAGAAGAGATCCGTCGCATCGAGGGGGCGGACGGGGCGCTGTGGCGTTATGCCGAGGCGGCGCGGGACGTGCAGCGGGCGCGGCACGGCGATCGTTCGGCGCTGGCCGAGGCGCGGCGGCGCTTGAGCGAGGCGGGTGAGCGACGGCGCAGCTGGTCGCGGGTGCCGCTGCTGACCGCGCACCTCGACGAACTGGAAGGGAAGCCGCGCGAAGCACTGATCAATTATCGGCATGCCATCGCGCTCGGCGATCGCCAGCCCGATGTGCGCCAGCGCGTGGCGCAGTTGCAGGCGGAGCACCGCTGAGCAGCGCTCTGACCAGCCCGCCGCGCCCGCAAGGGTTGAGAAGGACCCTTGCGGGCGCGGCGGGCTGATGCTGTTTTATCCCTTTAGCTTTTGCAGCACGTGCGCCAGGTTCGCGCCGAGCTGTTCGATCGCGCTCTGCTGTTTCGGATCTTTCAGCTTCCCATCTTCCGTGAACGCCTCGAACGCCCGCGAAACGGCGACCTGCTGCGGTAGCACCAGGACGCCGATGTTGCCGAGGATGGCGCGGACGTGGACCAGGCCGCGTAACCCGCCGAGCGCGCCCGGCGAGGCGCTCATCAACGTCGCCACCTTGTCGGTGAAGCATGCCAGCGGCGGCTCCTTCGGCACGGGCCGCGACGCCCAGTCGATGGCGTTCTTCAGCACCGCGCTGATCGAACTGTTGTACTCCGGCGCGGAGAGCAACAGACCGTCATGGGCCAGCAGCAGGTCCTTCAGCTTCCGAGCATTCGCCGGCAATCCCTCACTCTTCTCCAGGTCCTCGTCGAAGAGCGGCAGCGGCAGGTCACGCAGATCGAGGTACGTCACTTCCGCACCGGCAGCCTGTGCCCCCGCCATGGCGATCTTCACGAGGCGCTTGTTGTAGGACGCGGTACGGGTGCTGCCCGCGAACGCCAGGATCTTGGGCACGAACGTCATGTCATGTCCTCCTCAGGAAACCCGGGCGAGATCGAACAGCAATACTTCCGCCGGCTCCCGCGCCACGAAGTCGAGCGCCGCCTCTTCGACGATGGCGGCGCCGTCGCCGGCCCGCAGGAGCTGGTCGTTCAGTGTCAGGGTGCCGGCAATCACCTGGACCCAGGCGGCCCGCTCCGGTCGCAGCGACCAGCTCAGCCGCTGGCTCGCTTCCAGGTGGGTGGCGTAGAGTGCCACGTCGTGATGAATGCTGAGGCTGCCGTCGCGGCCGTCGTGCGAGACGAGCAGCTGCAGCTGTCCGGGCGCCTCAGCCAGCGGCACCGCCCTCTGCTCGTAGCCGGGCGTCAGGCCCCGGCGCTCGGGCAGCAGCCACACCTGGAAGAGGTGGACCGCCTCGGTCGGCAAGGCGTTGAACTCGCTGTGCCGGATGCCGGTGCCGGCCGTCATGCGCTGCACGTCGCCGGCCCGAATTACCTCGCCGCCGCCCAGGCTGTCACGGTGCGCCAGCGCTCCCGAGCGCACATAGGTTATGATCTCCATGTCTCGATGGAAGTGCATCGGAAAGCCGCCGCCCGGCGCGATGACATCCTCGTTGAGCACGCGCAGCCCCTGCCAGCTGACGTGCTCCGGATCATAATAGTCGCCGAACGAGAAGGTGTGCCAGCTATCGAGCCAATCCACGCGCGTTTGGCCGCGCTCTTCACCTCGCCGTAGCTGGATCATCGCTCACTCTCCTTTTCCATGTCCCCTGCAACAGTAATTGTTGCAACAATCAACTTTTCAAAAAAACCTAATCTCACTCCGCCTTGCGTGCCTTGACGAGCAAACGGTTCAACTCCGCCAGTTCCGCCCGGCTGAGATGGCCGAGCAGGCGCCTGTGCAAATCGAGGACCGGCTGGTCGAGCCGGCCGAGCAGTTCCAGGCCGGCCGGCGTGATCTTCACCAGGACGACGCGCCGATCCTCCGCCGTCCGGCAGCGCGTCACCAGGCCCGCGTCTTCCAGGCGATCGACCAGCCGCGTGATGTCGGGCATGCGCGTTACCATCTGCGCCCCGATCTCCAGGCACGGCAGCGCCGCGCCGCCGGCGCCGCGCAGAATGCGCAGGACGTTGTACTGCGAACCGGAGATGCCATGTAGCTGGAAGAGATGCACGAACTCCTGGTGCAGCTGATCCTGCGTGCGCCACAGGTTGAGGCACGCTTCCTGCTCCGGGCACGCGAACGGGTTCTTCTTGTGCAGCTCGTGCTGCAAGGTGGACCGGGCCATGTGTCGTTTCCTCCAGCGACCACTTCATCAGATATTATACGTTGCAACGAATATCGTGTCAACATCATCTTGGCTGGAGAAGCCCTGACCGGGACCGTGGTAAGAGGATCCCTGGACAACTATGGCGGCGTCCAAGAATTAGTTCCAATTCCACCATCCCGG
>JRHI01000431.1_pt1 | contig 45635 bp, 41 predicted proteins | sample 215371 | NCBI WGS metagenome assembly JRHI01 (sample SAMN02929681, study PRJNA255918) | sediment metagenome | biome: cave system; feature: Ice Cave; material: Sediment; isolation source: sediment from deep within a dark volcanic ice cave with no known source of... ... | reverse complement strand
GAAAAAGCGCCGAAAACGTGATGCTGACCCTTGTGGAACAGGCTCTTACCGCGTCGAGGCCGGTGCGAAGCCGGGCGAGCCTGTCAAGGCAATCCTGGTCGCAAAGCCCGCGGCGCCGCCGGCAAGATAAGCTGGGGAATCCGCTCTGCCGGCCGGCCGAAAACTGCTCTTGGCACGTCCCCCAACCTTGGCGTATACACCGTCCACGGAGGAAGCGGACTCCACGGACCGAGAGACAGGCTCCCGTCCGACAACATGCCACCGGCACCGTTGACCGCGGCTCTGTCTTTCTCATGTCCTCTGCAGGAACGGGTGCCGTCATGCCGATTGCACAAACTGCTCGCATTCACCCAAGCGCGGTGATTTCTTCCGAGGCCGACCTTGGCGCGCACGTGGAAGTAGGACCCTACGCGGTTATCGAAGGACGGGTGCGCATCGGGCCGGAATGTATCTTGCGACCGTACGTCCACCTGGTCGGCCCCTTGACCATGGGTCGCGGCAACGTCGTTTACACCGGCTCCGTCCTCGGCGAACGCCCGCAGCACCTCCGCTTCAACGCGGACGAGCCCACAGGCGTCGAGATCGGCGATAACAACGTATTCCGCGAACACGTCACCATTCACCGCGGCACGACCCACAGCTGGCTGACGAAGATCGGCAGCAACAACTTCTTCATGGCCAATAGCCACGTCGCCCACGATTGCGCGATCGGCAACAGTTGCATTATGGCGAACGGCGTGGCTCTGGCCGGTCACTGCGTCCTGGCCGATAACGTCTACCTGTCGGGCAACTCGGCGGTGCATCAGTTCGTGCGCATCGGCCGGCTGGCCTTGCTCAGCGGCGTCTCGGCAACGACGAAAGACATTCCGCCGTTCGTCATTCAGCAGCGGATCGATTGCGTGGTCGGCGTCAACGTCATCGGCATGCGCCGCGCTGGCATCCCGCATGAACAGATCGATGCGGTCCGGCAGGCGTTCCACATTCTCTTCCGCAGGGGCCTGGTCATCCCGAATGCGCTGGCCCAGATCGAGCGCGAACTCGGCGGCGTCGAGGTGGTGCGCGAGATGGTCGAGTTCATTCGCGCCTCAAAGCGGGGCATCAGTTCGATGCGCGACACCCCGCATGTCGACGCGGCGTGAGCCGTGGCTCGGCGGATGTTTTTCCCTCCCCCTCTTGCAACTCTTGCCCTGGATTGAAATAATACCTACCTCTGACTTTTGGACACCGCCTGGAACACCTCCCGGGTTTGCGGGGTGTTCTGTTTTTGTTTGGGCTGAGGCATCCAGGGGAAACGCATGGCTGATTCAGTGGTGCTGGTTACCCAGCCGCGTACGGGCAGTGGTTCGCGTGTGGCCCGCCGTCTGCGCAAGCAGGGGCTGGTGCCGGCCGTTGTTTATGGACACAAGAAAGCGACCATCTCCGTGGCCCTGCCCGGTGAAGAGTTGGCCGCCGCCATCCGCCAGGGCAGGCACGTCGTCGATCTCAGGACCGGCGAGGACGTGCAGACGGCCCAGGTGCGCGAGGTGCAATGGGACCACCTGGGCAAAGAAGTGCTCCATGTGGATTTCGTCCGCGTGGCCAAGGACGAGCGCATCCACGTTACGGTGCCGCTGGAACTGCGTGGTATCGCGCCGGGTGTCACTGGCGGCGGGGCGCTCGATCAGCCGATTCACGCGCTGGAAGTCGAGTGCCTCGTCACCGCGGTGCCGGAGTCGATCCGTGTGACCATCGCCGAACTGCAGCAGGGGCAGGCGATCCATGTGCGCGACCTGGTGCTGCCCGAAGGGGTGACGGCCCTGGCTGACCCGGATGCCATTGTCGTCCATATCCTGGTGCCGCAGGCGGCACCGGAAGCCGCCGGCGCCCCGCTCGCCGAAGTGGCGGAGCCCGAAGTCATCGGCCGGAAGGCTACCGAGGAAGAGGAAGAGGAAGAGAAGAAGTAAGGCGCATGAAGGTAGTTGTGGGCCTGGGCAATCCTGGGAATCGGTACGTGGGGACACGGCACAACGTCGGCTTCGGCGTGGTCGATTCCCTGGCAGAGAGTCCCCGCGCCGGCCGATTCCAGTCGCGCTTCGGAGCCCAGGTGGCCGAATTGACCGAGGATCCGCACAAGGTCCTTCTCGTCAAACCGGAGACGTTCATGAACCTGAGCGGGCGATGTGTCCGCCAGGTCGTGGATTTCTACCAGGTGGCGCTGGAAGACCTGCTTGTCGTGTGCGACGACATGGCCCTGCCGCTGGGCAAACTGCGCTTCCGCGCCAGGGGTAGCCACGGCGGACACAACGGCCTGCGCGACATTCAGAGCCACTTGGGCACCGCCGATTATGCCCGACTGCGGATCGGCATCGATATGCCGGCCGACGACGGAGCGGCCGATTACGTGCTGAGCCGTTTCCGCCCGAGTGAACGTCCGGTGATGGAAGAGGCAATCCAAACGGCGGCGCAGTCCGTAGTTGTCTGGATTCAGCAGGGCGTCGAAACCTGCATGAACCGCTATAACAACCCCACGCCGCCGCGGAAGAAGAAGCCGCCGCGGGAAACCGAGGAATCAACGAGTCCCCAGACGAACGAGTGAGCGAGATGCCAGCTAACGTTTACGAGTGCATGTTCCTGCTCGACCCAAACAAGGTCGCCGGTGACGTTCCTACAGCAGCCAAGCAGCTGCACGCTCTGCTGGAGCGGAACAGCGCCGAGGTCCTGGCCAGCCGGCAGTGGGACGAGCGCCGCCTGGCCTACCCCATCAAGGGACACAAGAAGGGCCTGTATTACCTGACCTATTTCCGCAGCGAGGGTAAGAACATCCTGAACCTCGAGCGGGACCTGGCGCTCAACGAAACCGTCCTGCGCTATCTGGTCCTGAACGTCGATCCGAAACTGGTCGACATCATGCTGCAGGTGGCCCGCGACGAACACGCCATGGCCCTGCAGTCAGTGAGCGCTGAGAACATGGACGGCGAAGGCGACGGCGGGATGGACGACCGCGGTCCACGCCGCGGCGGCCGGCGGCACGACGAGGAGAAGGCCGAGGTCTGAGCAGGGCGGGCTAGAATCCTGCCGGAGCCGCGAAAAGAGAGCGGCGAAGGGGCTGTTCGGAGTGCCAGGCGCGTTCCGAGACGGGCTGAACCGCAACGGACATTGCGTTGTCTTGGCAAACGGATGTATAGTACAGGTCGTTTGTCAGACCGCAAGCAGGTCTGTTGTCCCCCACGCAGGAGAATGCCCCATGGCGAACCTCAACAAAGTGATGCTGATCGGCCGGTTGACGCGCGATCCAGAAGTGCGGTCGTTCTCAAACGGCGGCAAGGTGGCGAAGATCGGCTTCGCCGTCAACAACAAAAAGAAGAACCAGCAGACCGGCCAGTGGGAAGACGAGCCCGTCTTCGTCGACATCGATGCTTTCAACACAGAAAAGCGAAAACTGGCCGACCTGGTGGAGCAGTACCTGAAGAAGGGCCATCAGGCCTACATCGAAGGCCATTTGATGCTCGATCAGTGGACCGACAAGGATGGCCAGAAACGCTCCAAACTAAAGGTCGTACTGAACGATTTGCAGTTCCTGGAGCCGCGCAAGGATGGAGGGCCTGGGGACAGCGGGAACGGCGGCGCGCGGATGAGCGCCTCGCCTTCGCGGAAGCCCGCCAGCTCTCCGGCGAGCAGCAACTTCGAGGAGTCGGGGCCGGAGCCGCAGGACCATCCGGAAGGTTCGGGCGACGACATTCCATTTTGACCGATTTTCACGCATAAGCGAGTGACAAGGGTAAGTCCATGGTGGCCAGAAAACGTCAACAGGTGCGGAAGGGCAGTCACGGCGGCATGCAGCTGGTCCTCGTGGAGGACGTGCCCTACCTTGGCCGGCAAGGCGAGCTCGTGGAAGTGAAGGCGGGCTATGGCCGCAATTACCTTCTGCCGCGCGGCCTGGCCACGGCGCCGACGGCGCACAACCTCCGTCTGCTGGAACGCTACAAGCAGCGCGTGCAGCAGGCTCGCGAGGCACGCATCGCGGACCTCCGCGCGCTGGCCGAGCAAATTGCCCGCACCACCGCGACTATCGAGGCGAACGCCAATGAGGAAGGCCACCTCTATGGCTCTGTCGGCCCGGCGGAAATCGTCGCCGCGCTGCGAGCCAAGAACCTCCTCGTCGAGCCCGACATGGTCCGCATGGACGGGCCGATCAAGGAAGTTGCCCTCTACGCCGTCAAACTCCAGCTCGGTTACGACATCGAATCGGAAGTGAAGGTCCTGGTTCGGCCGCCGGAGAAGAAGTAACGCGCAGAGGGCGGCATGGCCGCCGCTCTCGTTCGGCGCAGCCACGGAGAGGTGTGTCATGCCGCTGGACACGGAAGGGATGGAACGTCTTCCGCCCCAGAATCGTGAGGCGGAGCGCTGCGTCCTTGGTAGCATGCTGCGCGACAACGTCGTCATCGGCGATGTCTTGCAAGTGCTCCGCGCCGACAACTTCTATACGGACGCCCATCGAAAGATCTTTCAGGCCATCTCCGACCTCTACGACAAGGGCCATCCCGTTGATCTCGTGATGCTGGCCAACCTCCTCAAGGAGCGGAAGCAGATCGAGGACGTCGGCAACTATGGCTATCTCAGCGAGTTGTGGGACGTCGCTCCCACGGCAGCCAACGCCGAGTATTACGCCAAGATTGTCCGCGACAAGGCGATTGTCCGCAATCTCATCCACGCCAGCACCGAGGTCCTCCGCGACGCCTATGACCAGGCGATGCCCGCCGATCAGTTGCTCGAAGGGGCCGAGCGCAAGATCCTCGACATTGCCGAGAAGGGGACGACCGGCCAGACATTCACGCTGCACGATATCATTGACGACGCCTTTGACCGCATCGACCGCCGTCACGAACAGGGGCACATTTCTTCGCTTAGCGGCTTGCCCACGGGGTTCATCGACCTGGATAACATCCTGGCAGGACTGCAGAACTCGGAACTCATCATCGTGGCGGCCCGGCCGAGCGTTGGAAAAACTGCATTTGCGCTCTCTCTTGTAAGAAATATAGTGACGGAAGAGGCAGTGCCTATTTTTTTCGTAAGCCTGGAACAGTCGCGTATTGAACTGGCAGAACGCCTCCTGTGCAGCCAGGCGCGGGTGAACAGCCACAACCTGCGCAAGGGGCAGCTCAGTTCCGAGGACATGGAGAAGATCATTGAGGCGGGCGGGGTGCTCAAACAGTCGAAACTGTTCATCGACGATTCCCCCTCGCAGGGAATGCTGCGTATTGCGGCCAATGCTCGGCGACTAAAACTGCGGGAGAACATTCGGCTGGTGGTTATCGACTACCTGCAGCTGATCGAGCCCGACAACCGGCGCGACCCGCGCCAGGAACAGGTAGCACAGATCTCGCGCCGCCTGAAGTTTCTCGCACGCGAACTCGCAATTCCGGTGGTCGCGCTGGCTCAGGTGAATCGGTCCTCGGAGGACCGGCAAAACCACAGGCCGCGACTGTCGGATCTGCGCGAATCGGGTGCAATTGAGCAAGACGCGGACACCGTGATGCTGCTGCATCGTCCGGAATTGACCGAACCTGGTCAGAATAACGAGAACATTCTCGAAGTAATCGTGGGCAAACAACGAAATGGCCCCACCGGCGAAATCACCTTGACCTTCATCAAGCAGTACATGCGCTTTGAGAACTTTGCCGCAGGTATGCCCCCCTTCGACGTTTGAGCTCCTTCGCAGACTTGCGTTGTCAGGCCCGCCGGCCAGCCGCTACAATTCCGCCTGGCAACCGGCCTCCTTGGTGCTCCGGGGTTTCGGCTCATGCGCGTAGGCATCGGTCACGACACGCACCGCTTGGCGGAAGGGCGTCCCCTTATCCTGGGCGGCATCCGCGTCGAGCATGCGCGCGGCCTCGTCGGCCACAGCGACGCTGACGTCGTTTTGCACGCCGTCACCGACGCCCTCCTCGGCGCCGCCGGCCTCGGCGACATCGGCGACGCCTACCCTGATACCGAACCGGCCTGGCGCGACTGCGAATCGAGCCTCTTCCTGCGCGAGACACTAAAACGGCTGAACCAGGCGGGCTGGCGTCCTGTCAATCTGGACGTCATCATCTTCGCCCAGGAGCCGAAGCTCGGCCCCGTGAAGGCCGCCATCCGCGACCGCCTGGCCGAGTTGCTACGGCTGGAACCAGGCTGCGTCAACGTCAAGGCAAAAACCGGCGAAAAGGTGGGCGCTATCGGCCGCGCGGAGGCCATCGGCTGCCAGGCGGTGGTGTTGATCGAGCAATGACCCCGGCAGGCCGCCGGGGCTTCCCGTTGAAGGAACCAGCATGGGCCTGCGCGTTTACAACACGCTTACGCGGAAAAAAGAGGATTTCCAGACCGTCCAGCCCGGTCAGGTCGGCATGTACGTGTGCGGTCCGACCGTCTACAAGCCGAGCCACATCGGTCACATGGTGGGGCCGGTCATCTTCGATACCGTGAAGCGCTACCTGACCTACCTCGGCTACCGCGTCACCTGGGTCGTCAACGTCACCGACGTGGACGACAAGCTCATCGTTCGCGCGAAGGAACTGGGCACCACCGTCAAGGAACTGGCGGAGAAGATGACCGCCGACTACCTCGATGCGTTGAAGAGACTGAACGTCACCGGCATCGATCGCATGCCAAAAGCGACCGAGCACATCGCCAAGATGATCGATATGTTGCGCGGCCTGATCGAGAAAGGACACGCCTATCCCGCAGGCGGCGACGTCTATTTCGATGTGACACGCGATCCCGACTACGGCAAGTTGTGCAACCGCGATCCGGAGCAGCTGGAAGCAGGGTCACGCATCGAGGTCAGTGAGAAGAAGCGGAATCCCGGCGATTTCGCCCTGTGGAAAGGTGCGAAGCCGGGCGAACCGGCGTGGGAGAGCCCCTGGGGCCCCGGCCGGCCCGGCTGGCACATCGAGTGCTCGGCCATGAGCATGAAATACCTCGGGCGGACGTTGGACATTCACGGCGGCGGTCTCGACTTGCAGTTCCCGCATCACGAGAACGAACTGGCCCAGTCAGAATCGTTTACCGGCCAAACTTTTGCGCGGTACTGGATGCACAATGGCCTGCTGAAGATGGGCCAGGCCAAGATGGCCGGCTCGGTGGGCAACGTCGTCAACGTCGTCGATCTGTTGCAGAAATACCAGCCGGAGGCAGTTCGTTTCCTGTTGCTCAACACACATTATCGCAGCCCCATCGAGTACAGCGAGGAACGGCTCACGGAGATGCGGAAGGCCGTCGATGGCTTCCACCGTTTTTTCGAGCGCTATCAGCGCATCACCGGGAGCAGCTGCTACCAACTGACCGTGCCGCGTACGAGCACGCCCTTCGACCCGGCCGGTACGCACCACGAGTTCTTGACCGAGGTGAAACGGTTGCGCCAGGGGTTCCTGGAACACATGGATGACGATTTCAACACCGGCGGTGCCGTCGGCACACTCTACGAGCTTTTGTCGGCGCTAAATCGCTTCGCTGATGCAGAACAGCTTGAGGGACCGAGCAAGGCGCCGGAGTCAGTCGCCGACTTCCGCCAGGGTGTGCTCGCGCTGAAAGAATTGAGCCAGATCCTTGGTCTGTTTGAGCAGCCGCCGACGCAGGCCGCGGCGGGCAGCGACCAGGTCGTCGCCGGGCTAATACAGTTGCTCATCGACCTGCGCGCCGAGGCACGCAAGGCAAAGAACTTCGCGATGGCCGACCAGATCCGGCTGCGACTGGCGAAGCTGAACATCACCCTGGAGGACCGGCCCGGCGGCACCGGCTGGCGTGTTGGGTGACAGGTCCGGAACTGCTACGCATTCAACGAAGGCGGCCGCATCACGAATTCGCAGCCGGGCACACGGCCCGCGCTGTTAACGCTGGAACGCTGACTTGGCCGCCGTTCGCTATTGTCAGGTTCGCGGCGAACGGTACTCTTGGGGCATGAACACTACTCCTCAGGTCGGTACGCCGGGACTGCGCGTCCTGGGCATCGACCCCGGTCTGCAGGTCACTGGCTATGCCGTGGTCGAGGCGGGCTCGATCGGACCGCGCGTCTGTGAGGCCGGCATCATCCGCAGCACCGAGAACCGTGCTCCTGCCGACATGGCCCAGCGCCTTTGCTCTCTGTACAATGGTATAGTGGAAGTGATCGGCCAGTTTCATCCGCAGGTGGTTGTCGTTGAACAACTCTATGCCCACTACGACCATCCGCGCACGGCGATCCTGATGGCCCATGCCCGCGGCGTCATCTTCCTGGCGGCCGGGCAGCACCAGCTGCCGCTCGTCAGCTACAACGCCACGCGTATCAAGAAAACCATCACCGGCCATGGGCGGGCATCGAAGGAACAGGTGCAGTTCACCATCCAGCGCGAACTGGGCCTGGCGAAACTGCCCGAACCGGCGGACGTGGCCGATGCTCTGGCGGCGGCGTTATGTCATTACTACGCCCAGAAATTGCCGGCCTGAGGAAGAAACATGATTACGAAGATCACCGGTGTCCTCAATCGCGTCCTGGACGACGAGGTTCGTCTCCAGGTGGGACCGCTCGAATACCAGGTACTGGTTCCGGAGTTCGTCCGCCGCCAGGTGCAGATGCGCGTCGGCCAGGAAGTGACGCTGCACACCAGCGAATACCTCGACGGCAATCCGATGCAGGGTCGAGTCGTGCCCCGGCTGCTTGGCTTCCTGGCCGAGGCTGAACTGGAGTTCTTCGAGCTGTTCTGTACCGTGGACAAGGTTGGCACGCGCAAGGCAATCAAGGCGCTGATGCGACCGATCCGGGAAATCGCCGACGCAATCCAGCGGCAGGACTCGAAATGGCTGACGACGTTGCCCGGCGTCGGCGCTGCGACCGCGGAACAGATCGTCGCCACTTTGCGGCGCAAGGTGACGCGCTTCGCCCTGATGCCGGCGCCCAGGTCCGAAGGGGAGGAAGGACCGGCGCCGACGGCAGTCGTCGACGGCAGTGCGATCGAGGATGCGTATCAGGCGTTGGTAAGCGTCGGCCTCAGTCCGAACGAGGCCCGCGACCGCCTCGACAAGGTCCTCGTCGGCGGCAAGACTTTTAAGTCGGTCGAAGACATCCTGATGGAAATGTACAAGCAGCAATAACTTTTCTTGTGTAGCCGCGACGCGCAGCGGAGCGAGGGTTTTGCGCTCCGCTGCACGTCGCGGCTGCACAGGAGAGGATGTCCGTTAAGGTGCAAGCCATGCCACGCGAGCCCGTCGTCCACGGCGAACAACCCGACGAGCAGCGGCAGCGGGACGCAGCGCTGCGGCCGCGCATGCTCCACGAGGTCATCGGCCAGAAGGCGGTCGTGCAGCGCCTCAAAATCGTCCTCAATGCCTGCCGCAAGCTCAAGGAGCCGATGTCGCACATACTCTTCGACGGCCCGCCTGGCCTGGGCAAGACCACCTTCGCCACGGTCCTACCGAACGAGCTGGGCACGTCGATCCAGATGACCAGCGGCCCGGCCCTGACCAAGCCCGCCGACCTTTTGCCGTTCCTGACCAACGTCGAGGAAGGTTCGTTTCTCTTCATCGACGAAATCCACCGCATGCCGCGGGTCGTCGAGGAATTCATCTATCCGGCGATGGAAGACTTTCGCATCGACATCGTCCTGGGGGAGGGGATCAACGCCCGGACCATCTCGATGAAGCTGAAGCACTTCACCCTCATCGGCGCCACCACGCGCAGCGGCATGCTCTCCGGTCCGATGCGCGACCGCTTCAAGATGCATGAGCACCTCGAATTCTACACCCTCCCTGAACTCGCGGAGATCGTGCGCATCAACGCGCGCAAGTTGCAGACGCCGCTCAGCGATGACGCCGCGCTCGAACTGGCGCGCCGTAGCCGCGGTACGCCGCGCATTGCCAACGCGCGGTTGTGGTGGGCCCGGCATTACGCCACTAGCGAGGCGGACGGACGGATCACGCTGGAAGTGGCCCGCGCCGCTCTCGACATGGCCGAGGTAGATGGGGAGGGTCTCGACAAACAGGACCGCCGCTACCTGGAGACCCTCGTCGGCGTCTTCGAGGGTGGCCCCACCGGGGTCGAGGCGCTGGCCGCCACGATGAACCTGCCGGCGGACACACTCAGCGATGAGGTCGAACCGTACCTGCTCCGCGAACAGTATGTCGTCCGCACGCCCCGCGGCAGAGTGGCGACGGCACGGGCCTACCAGCTGCTCGGCCGAACGCCCAAACCACCCACCGAGGAAAATGGGCAGCGTTCACTATTTGAGTAAGGCGCGCGCGGCTTGTTGTCCGGATTGGACGGGAATTCTCTGGTAGCGTGGCCGTTGCGAGGGTATTGTCAATAGCGGAGCACACGTACCCAGCCTTTGCTTTGGATACACGCGGTCTGAGAATCCGCTCATGGGCGAAGAGTTGTCCTTTCAAGAACTACTCCGCCGAGTTCGCGCCGGCGACGAAGCGGCAGCGACAACCCTCGTTCGGCAGTACGAGCCGGCGATACGCCGCATCGTCCGCATGCACCTGACCGATCCCCGCCTCAGTCGACTCTTCGATTCCGTGGACATCTGCCAGTCTGTCCTGGCCAGCTTCTTCGTGCGCATAGCGGTGGGCAGTTTCGAACTGGAGACGCCCCAGCAGCTGCTGCAACTGCTGGCGACGATGGCCCGCAATAAGCTGCTCGATCAGGTACGACGCCAAAAGGTCCGGAGGCGCGACTTTCGGCGCGTGCAGGGCGGTGGCGACGAAGCCTTCGACGGGGTCGCGGCCGCCCAGGCCACACCCAGCCAGATCCTCGTCAGCAAGGACCTTCTGGAGCAGGTCCTGGGCCAGTTGTCCGAGGAAGAGCGCCACCTGGCGAACCAGCGCGCTCAGGGCCGGGAGTGGGCCGAAATCGCCAGGGAGGTCGGCGGCAGTCCCGAGGCCCTGCGGAAGAAACTGGCCCGTGCTGTGGAGCGCGCGGCCCGCCGGCTGGGTCTGGAGGAGCTGTACCGTGAGTGAAGCAATCCCGGAACAGGCTCTGGCCGGCGGCGAGGAACGCTTGCAATGGTTGGCCCGGCTGCGCGTCGATCAGTTCGAGCGCTGGCACCGCGGCGACCGTGTGGGGGTCGAGTCGTACCGAGAACAGGAGCCGACGCTACGGGCCGACGAGGAAGCGCTGCTCGATCTCATCTACAGCGAGATCCTGCTCCGCGAGGAGATGGGCGAGGAGCCGCAACTCGAAGAGTATCTCCAGCGCTTTCCGGAGCACGAGGGGCAGATCCGCCAGCAATTCATCCTGCACGACGCCCTGACGGATGGCAACCTGGTGGAATCGCTGGGACCAGCCACATTCATCATGCCCCCTCCGGGTGGCGATCCAGCAAGCGACCCAGCCACGCCAACTTTTCGGCCGCTGGAGGCGGCTCACCCGCCCGGACGGCCCCGGGAGACCCAGTCGCCTCCGGCACAGCCGACCGCTGGCCCGGGCGGCGGCAACCTGCCGATTGTCCCCGGCTACGACGTGCTTGGCGAGTTGGGGCGCGGCGGCATGGGCGTTGTCTACTGGGTCTGGCAGACGCAATTGCATCGGTCGGCCGCGCTGAAGATGATGCTCGGCGGGGCCCTCGCTGGGACCGAGGCGCTGGCCCGCTTCCGCACCGAGGCCGAGGCTGCCGCTCGCCTCCAGCATCCGAACATCGTCCAGATCTACGAGATCGGCGAGCGGGAAGGCTGTCCTTACTTCACGCTGGAGTACGTGGACGGCGGCAGCCTGCTCAACCGGCTGGACGGCACGCCCTTGCCGGTAGACTGGGTCGCCGACCAAATCGAAACACTGGCCCGGGCCCTGCACTATGCTCACCAGCGGGGCATCGTCCACCGCGACCTGAAGCCAGCGAACATCCTGCTGAACAGCGAGGGCGTCCCCAAGATCACCGATTTCGGCGTGGCGAAATTCCTGGTGGGGGGTGAGGCGAGCCAGACCACGTCGGGCGCCATCCTCGGTACGCCGAGCTACATGGCTCCCGAGCAGGCCGAGGGCAATACGCGCGACGTGGGACCGGCAGCGGACATCTATGCCCTGGGAGCGATCCTCTATCATCTGCTGACCGGCCGGCCGCCCTTCCATGGACCGACCGTGCTCGACACGCTGGAGCAGGTGCGTTCCTGCGAGCCGGTGCCGCCGTCCCGTTTGCAGCCGAAGGTGCCGCGCGACCTGGAAACCATCTGCCTCAAATGCCTCGAAAAGGATCCGGCCCGACGTTATGCCTCGGCGCAGGTCCTTGCGGAAGACCTGAACCGTTTTCGCGGCCAGGAGCCGATCCACGCCCGCCCCGTGCCGGCCTGGCAGGTTGCCCTGCGCTGGCTGCGCCGCCGTCCCACCGTGGCCGCGCTCCTCGCCGTGATTGTGCTGGCGCCTGCCGCGCTCCTGATCACCAGCGCCATCTATCAGACCCGACTGCGCTACGAACGCGACGAGGCCCGGCGCCAACGCGACCAGGCGGCGACCAACCTGCGGCTGGCGCGCCTCGCCGTCGATCACTATTGCACGCGCCTCGCCGGGAGATTGCTCGTCGACAAGCCGAACCTGAAAGCGCTTCGCAAGGACCTGCTCGTGGCCGCGGTGCAGTTCAACGAGGAGTTCGTCCGCCAGCAGCAAGGCGACCCTTCCGCCCGCGCCGAACTGGCTTCGGTCTACGGCAACCTGGCCCTCTTCTACATCGCGGGCGGGCAGTTTGACGAGGCCGAGTCTGCTTACCTCAAGTCCCTCGACCTGCGCAAACAGCTCGCCCAGGAGTTTCCGAATGATCCGACATACCGCCAGGACCTGGTTACCTGCCACAGCAACCTCGGTCTCATTTACATGAGAACAGACCGCCAGAACGAGGCACAGGAAACGTGCCAGACGGCGGTGACGCTCTGCGAAGAGCTCGTCCACGATTACCCTGATGTGATGGCTTACGCGGTAGCCCAGGGAGCCTGCTATCACAACCTGGCCAACGTCCTCCGGGATGCAGACAGACAGCAGCAGTCGCTGCCCTGGTACGGGCGCGCGATTGCCCTGCTGGAGGAGCTGCGGCACAAGGACGAGAAGAATGGCGACGTGCGCGAATACCTGCAGAGCGCTCACTGGGACCGCGCCAAGGCGCTGGCTCAAGTCGGGCAGCACCGCGAGGCCCTCGCGGACTGGGACGCTGCGGCTCGCCTGGACGACGGTCAAGATCGCGAGGAAATTCAGCAGCGCCGCGCCGATGCCCTGGTTCGCTTGGGAGACCATGTCCAGGCGGTCGCCCTGGTGAAGGAACTGGCCGGGGCGACGCAACTCACGCCGGATTTCCTGTACAACCTCGCCTGCATCTACTCCCTGGCCTCGGCCGCCGCGCGCCAGGACAGCCGGCTGTCTCCGGCGGACCGCAAACAGACAGCGGAGCGCTATGCGGAGGAGGCCGTGGCATTGCTCACACGCGCCGCGGCGACCGGGGCCTTCAAGGATCCGGAGTTGAGGACGCACGCCCAGAAGGACAAGGACCTCGATCCCTTGCGCGGACGGGACGACTTCGAGAAAGTGCTGAACGCGGATGCCACTCCGCCGAAGGCCACAAAAGACACGAAAAGTCCGAATAAACAGATCGGCGGCCGCTGAACGCGCGGCAGGCTGTTGACCGGATGCTCATCAGGAGGTGAAGGTCCCATGAGTCGTCTCGCAGTGCTGTTGACGTTGGCCCTGGTCGGACTGGCGGCTGTCGCGCGCGCCGCGGAGCCAGCCGGCGTGGAAGAAAAGGCAAGGGTCATGATCGCCGCCCTCGCCAAAGCGGATTACACGGCCGCCGCCAGTGACTTCGACGCCACGATGAAAAAGGCCCTGCCCGCCGACAAGTTGGAGTCGATCTGGAAGGGCATCGGCAGCCAGTTCGGAGCACTGAAGAAACAGGCCGGCAGCCGCACGCAGAAAGCGGGCAAGTACGATCTCGTCTTCATCACCTGCGATTTCGAGAAAGGCTCGCTGGACGCGCGCATCGCCTTCAACGCCGACAAGCAGGTTTCCGGCCTGGGTTTCGTCCCGAGCCACGCGGCATACCAGGCGCCGGAGTATGTGAAACGCGACGCCTTCAAGGAGATCGAGGTGCAGTTCGGCAGCGGCGAGTGGGTCTTGCCGGGAACGCTGGCACTGCCCGTCGGCCCCGGGTCGTTTCCAGCGGTGGTGCTCGTCCACGGTTCGGGACCGAATGACCGGGATGAGTCGGTCCTGGGCAACAAGCCTTTTCGCGACCTGGCGTGGGGCCTGGCTTCACGCGGTATTGCCGTCCTGCGCTATGAGAAGCGGACGCGCCAGTACGGCGAGAAGGTGAAGGACGACAGGAACCTAACGATCAAGGAAGAGACAATCGACGACGCCCTTGCAGCGGTGAAATGGCTGCGCGAGCACAAGGCCATCGACGGCAAGAGGGTCTTTGTCCTGGGCCATAGCCTGGGGGCCATGGCGGCTCCCCGCATTGGCGCGGCGGACCAATCCCTTGCCGGACTGATCGTGCTGGCCGGCGCCACGCGCCCGCTGGAAGACCTGATCCTGGAACAGACGACGTACATCTTCTCGCTGGAGGAGCCGCTCTCCGATGAGAAGAATGCCGAACTGAAAAAGCTCGAGGCTGAGGTGGCAAAGATCAAGGACCCGAAGCTAGCGGCGGACTCTGGTAATGCGATTCTCGGAGCGTTTCCCGCGTACTGGCTGTCCCTGCGCGGCTGGAAGCCGCATAAGGAGGCGGCCAAGCTGAAGCAGCCGCTGCTGGTCCTGCAAGGCGAACGCGACTATCAGGTCACGATGGCGGACTTCGCCAACTGGAAAAAGGCGCTGGGCGACCGAAAGAACGCGACGTTAAGGAGTTACCCGGCGCTCAATCACCTCTTCATGGAGGGGGTGGGCAAAAGCAAACCCGCGGAATATGCCCGAGCGGGCCACGTCGCTCAGGTGGTGGTTGATGAAATCGCGGAGTGGATCAAGAGTCACTAACAGACGAGCAAAACACCGAGGCACAAAGACACAGAGGAAACCCAAAAGGACTGTCTTCACTGCGTCACTGTGCCTCTGTGCATTGCTTGCGGATCTCAGCCGCCGATGGCGTGCATGTTCCGCTGCGGCTTGATGAAGCGAGCCGTGTTGATCTCGTGCCCTTCCCACTTGGCGTGGACGTTGCGGCGCACCACCTCCGCGATTTCCTCAGCCGGCGCGCCGCGGCGCAGCAGGCCTTTCACGTCGTCCTCGTCGAGGGCGAAGAGGCAATTGCGCAACTTGCCGTCGGCGGTCAAGCGCAGGCGATTGCAACTCAAGCAGAAGGGCCGCGACACCGAGGCAATGATGCCAACCCGGCCGCCGCCGTCGGCGTACTCGAAAGCCATCGCTGGGGCGCGGCGATCGTAGTCGCGGGCCGGCGCCAGCGCGCCTACCTCGCGCTCCAGCTGCTCCAGGATCTCATAGGCGAAATAGACCTTGTTCCGCTCCCACTGGTCAGCCCCAATGGGCATGTATTCGATGAAGCGCATCTCCAGGCCGTGCTCCCGCGCAAAGCGTGCCAGCGGCCCCACTTCATGCTCCGTGATGCCGCGGATGCTGACGGCGTTGATCTTCACCGGCTCGAACCCGGCCCGCTTCGCCGCCAGGATACCGTCGAGGACCTTGTCCAGACCGTCGCGCCGGGCCAGCTCCCGAAAACGTGCTGGATCGAGCGCATCGAGGCTGATGTTGATGCGGCGCAGACCGGCATCGTACAGCGCCTGCGCTTGGTCGGCGAGGAGGATGCCGTTCGTTGTCAAACCCAGGTCGCGGATGCCCTCCACCTCGGCAAGCATTCGTACCAGTTCCACCAGACCGCGACGCATCAGCGGCTCGCCGCCGGTCAGCCGGATCTTGTCGATGCCCAGCGGCGCCACCACGCGCACGAAGCGGACAATCTCCTCGAACGAGAGGAGTTCCGCCTTGTCCATGAAGACGACCTCCTCCGGCATGCAGTAGGTGCAACGGAGGTTGCAGCGGTCCGTCACGCTGATGCGCAGGTTGTTATGCGGCCGGTTGAAGGTATCGATGAGCTGACTGGGCACGCGCTGGCCTCTCTCCTGATGCAGGGTTAGTGTCCGGGGTGGACCCACTCGCTGGAGCCGTCGTCCCAGTTTTCCTTTTTCCAGATCGGCACGATTTCCTTGAGGCGGTCGATGGCGTGGCGGCACGCTTCAAAAGCCTGGGCACGGTGAGGGCAGCTGACGGCCACGGCCACGCTCACATCCCCCACGTCGAGATGCCCGAGCCGATGCACCAGCACGATCTCGCTGACCGGCCAGCGGCTGCGCGCCTCCTGCTCGATCTCGGCCAATGTCTTTTCGGCCATGGCCGGGTACGCTTCATAATCCAGCGCGGTGGTCTTCTTGCCGCCGGTCAGGTCGCGGACGGTGCCAAGGAAGATGACCACGGCGCCGCAGTCGGGCCGGCGCACCTGCTCGGTCAAGCTGTGGTACTCGATCGGCTCGGTGGTCAGGCGAATCATGATGCCATTCTTCCCACGGCCTCAGCCGCCGCTGACCGGGGGCAGCAGGGCAACCTCTGCCTCCAGTGGCAGCGTCAGACTGTCGCCGGCCAGTTCGTTGTTCACAGCCAAGGCACAGCGTTCGAGCAGACCGCGCAGGGCCGGGCACTCTTCGGCCAGGATGCGGCGCACGTCGCCCGCCGTCGCTCCCGTGGGCAGTTCGAGGGCGAGACGGTTGGTCCCGGCCAGGTCCCTCGCCCTGGCAAAAAGCTGGACACAAACACGCTGCCGCGCAGCATGGAGCACGGGGGGTATCCTCGGTGATCCTCCTGCGGGTTAGCGAAAACACCGCTAACCCGCAGGAGGGTTTCTTTAGCGCAGCACCAGATCGCGAATCGGTTCGTGCAAGCGGCGGCCGATCTCCGGCAGGAGGCCGTATGCCAGGGCCAGATACTGGGCCGGGTGAAGCGTGCGTTTGCGGGCCCCGTCCTCCATTTGCAGGCGGCAGGTGCTGCACTCGGTGGAACCGAACAGGACGCCAGGGCGGCCCAGTTCGTCCAGCATCGGCCGACCGGCTGCCAGGGAGAGGGCGTAGTTCTCCGCCTTGAGGCCGAACGTTCCCGCCATGCCGGAACAACTTACATCGATTGTATGCACGCGCAGACCTGGAATCAACGCGAGGAGGGCCGGCCCTGCGGCCGGCCGGCCCAACGCCTTCAGGTGGCAGGGTACGTGATGGCCCAGCGACAAGTCGAGCGGCTGGAAATCGGTACGCAGCCGGCCGTGGCGGTGCAAGTCCCACAGGTAGCTCGTCAGTTCGATGGTGCGTTCGCCCACCAGGGCGGCGTCGGGATCGTCGAACAGGTCCCGGGCATCGTGCTGGAGCATCAGGGCCGCCGTCGGCTCGGAGCAGAGAATGGTGTACCCTTCGCGAGCTAGGTCGGCGAGCAGGCGGAGGTTGTGCTCGACGGTCTCTCGCGCGGTTTCGACGTCGCCGCACGCGAGCGGCGCCATGCCGCAGCCCCGCTGCTCCGGCGGGACATAGACCTCAATGCCCTGATGGTGCAGCACGGCGACGACGGCTTCGCCGATGAGTGGATCGTTGTAGTTAGCGAAGATGTCCACGAAGTAAGCGATGCGCGGCCGGCCAGAGCGAGGCTTGCGCGTCCAACCGTGGCGACGGGCCCGGTAGAGAAAGTGTCGCGTGGCGAACGCGGGCAGACGCCGCCACCGGGAGATGCCGAACATCTTTTCGAGGAACCAGCGGGCTGTCGGGCTGCCAAGCCCTGCATTCACCATCAGGGCAAAGGCGCTACCGAAGTGAGCGAAGCTCTCCGTGCGGGCCAGTACCCAGTCACTGCGACTCAGACCGTGCTCGGCGACGTTTGCCGCCTTGGCCTCGAGCATCAGCTTAGGAATGTTAACATGAGCGGGGCACTCGGTGGCGCACATCTTGCAATTCACGCACAGGTCGGCGACGGCCCGGACGGCGTCAGCGGCCAGCGGACGCGAGTCCTCGCCGAGTAGGGCACGCATGAGGTTCGCCTTGGCCCGCGGGGTCGCCTGTTCGGTGTGGCATGCCCGGAAGATGGGGCACATACGCTGTTGCGGCACCTCGGTACGGCAGCTGCCACAGCCGTTGCAGCTGATGCTTTCGGCCCGGACCTCGTTCGGCTGCCAGTTCAGGAACCACGGACTCGATTGCAGTTCGCGCCCTGGCTTCGAGGGTTTTTCCGGTGTGCCGGGGGCTGGCGGTTCAGCCGCCACGGCAATGGGCGGTTGGCGACGCAGCGGCCAGGAGGGCAAGTCGAGATCGAGACCAACGATCTTGCCAGGGTTGAAGAGATGGCGCGGATCGAAGATCGCCTTCAGCTCGCGCAGGACTGGAAAGAGCCGGCCAAACTGGCGGGCCACCCACGGCGTCCGCGCCAGGCCGGTGGCGTGCTGTGTGCTGATCGTGCCTCCCAGGGCAAGAGCAAGCTCGTGGACTGCATCGGCGATGGCCCGCAACTTGCCCACATCCTCGGGCCGCTGCAGATCGAGGAACGGCCGGGTGTGTACCTGCCCGGTTGCCGCATGGATGAGGAACGATGCCGTCGTTTCGTGCTGCTGCAGGATCTCCTGCACGCGGTGCAGGTAAGTGGACAGTTCCTCGGGTGGCACGCCGACGTCTTCGACAAGCGCGATCGGCGAGGCACGACCTCGCAGACCGTACAGGTTTGGCAGGGCCGCTTCGCGCAGGTTCCAGAAACGCTCCATCTCTTCCGGTGCAAAGGCCACCAGTGCTTGCAAGGCGAGGCGCTCGCGGCGGTAGAGCATATCGGCGAGGTCGGTGGCGGCGGACCGTGCCTCGGCCGGCGTGTCTGACTCATAGGCGACCAGCAGCACTGCCTCGGCGGCCGGCGATACCACTGTGGCCACGCCTGCCTCGCCGCCACGGGCCAGCGTGAGCAGGCGGCGGTCGATGAGTTCACAAGCAGCGGGACCAGTCGCCGTCGCTCGCTGGGCAGCGCGGAGGGCAAGATCGAGGCTCTGGAAGCCGAGAAGAACTAAAGCCCGCCCACCCGGCAGTGGCACCGTGCGCAGCGTCGCCTCGGTGAAGAGGGCCAGCGTTCCTTCGGAACCGACGAGCAGCCGGGCCAGATCGACGTGCTCCGCGGATAACACGTCATGCATCAAGTACCCGCAGCGGTTGTAGGGCGTCCGCGGCCGGCACGCCTGGATCAGCTCCGCGTTTTGTTCCAGCAGCGTCGCCACCGAGAACACGATGTCCTCCAGGCGGCCGGCGGGTCGTTCCGCGGCCGGCCAGCGCGATTGCCGGCCCACGGCGACCGCTTCGCCGTTATCGAGGACAGCGCGGAGGCTACTGACGTGGTCGCGGGTGTAGCCGTACCGCAGGGCGTGCGAGCCGGAGGCATCATTGGCCAGCATGCCGCCGAGCGTGCATTGGTTGCCACTCGCCGGGTCCGGGGCAAAACACCGGCCGATCTTTGCCAACTCGACGTTGAGGTCGCGGTAAACCACGCCCGGCTGGACGCGGACCGTGTCGCTGCCGACCTCCAGGATGCCGCGGAAATGGCGGCTGAGATCGAGGATCAGCCCGGTCCCAAGAGATTCGCCGGCCATGCCGGTGCCCGCGCCGCGAGCCACGAGCGGGACCTGGTGCTCGGCGGCATAGCGCACCACTGCCTGGACGTCCTCCTCGTCGCGGGGAGCGACGACGCCGAGCGGCACGACCTGAAAAATGCTGGCGTCCGTGCTGTAGAGCGTGCAGGACAGATCGTCGAAAAGGATCTCACCCCGGACGAGACCGCCCAAGTCATCCCGAATGCATTCGCGCCTCGGTTGGTCCAAGAGAGTTCACCGACTGTTGAAGACCGCTGACCCTTGAGCGGCTCATGGACGCAGCTGTTGCCGGCGCAGTCTTTCCTGACGATACCGCTCGCCGGTACCCAGGTCGAATGGTTTGTGCTCCGAGTTGGGCGGGAAGCCGCGGTACTCCGCGCCGCAACGATAACAGACACTGACGTCGCCCACCAGGACATAGAGCAGGCCGTCGAACAGCGCGGAGCCGATGAGGATCGCCCATGTCAGCGCGGGATAACGCAGGTAGTACGGCACGAGCGAGGCCAGACAGGCGACCGTCAGGATGGTCAGGCCGAGCCAATGGGGAAAATCCTTCTTCTTGTAGATCTCGTGGTCGCCGCAGACAGCGCAGGTGTGGATCGCCCCCTCCGCCAAGGCCACCTGGACGAGGTGATCGCACCGCGGACACTGCCAGGTGGTCTGGCCCGGCGACCCGACGCGGCCGCCATGTTCACATTCGGGACAGGCAAAGTAGATATTCACGGGAAGCGACCAATCTCAAAGAGTAAAGCCCGTGCTGCCCAGGAGCAACTGACTGGTCAGATCGCCGAGGAAACAGAAGATCACCACCACGTAGAGGATGCCAGTCGCCGATTGGGTGGAGCGCATGCGGGCTGTCTGCCAGGCCATCCCGCCCAGCACCAGCGGCCCAACAAGTCCCAGCCCCCAGCGCAACGGCAGCCAGAGGACCGTTTCATCTTCCAGGTTAAACAAGGAATGGTCTGCCGTCCAGAACCAGAGGCCGATGCCGGCAACCGCCAACCGCGCCGCGATGGCGCCGAACAAGGCCGCGAGCAGCCGCAGCAGCGGCACCAGCGACATGCTTGGCGCGATCAGATACGAGTGGCCCATGAGCATCGCCGTGGTGGCGGTGCCCAATAGCGCCGCCGACGTGAGGCTGCTGGCGAGGACCGCCAGGAGTTCGGCTGTGGGCAGCGCCGAGTGTTCCAGCCATTCCAACAGTCCCAGAGCCAGCAGCAGGACCAGGAAGGCCGCCACGCCCAGGCTGCGGCCGCCGGGCGCCTTTTCCAGCGACCAGACGAGGGAACCGGCGAATGTCAGGAGTATGCCGAGGGCGAGAGCAGCATACAGGGCGAAATCGCTGTTCCACGAGAAGGCCAGGGCGACGGCGGTCAGACCGAGGGCGATGAGGAAGTGAGTGCGGTAGAAGCGTGGGTTGACCTGGGCCGGCGACAGGAGCAGGAGACAACCGATCAGACCCGAGGCCAGGCGGAGGCAAAAAATCGACGGCATGGGCTCAACGGGCCCCGTAAATCAGCGACATTAACTCGGCGCGAGTGGAATGGTTGCTCTTGAAGATGCCGCGCATCGCGCTCGTGGTGCAGATGCTGCTGTCCTTGCGGACGCCGCGGATCGTCATGCAGGTGTGGGAGGCTTCCAGGATGACGGCCACACCGCGCGCGTCCAACTCGTGCATGAGCAGGTCGGCGACCTCCTCGGTCATTCGTTCCTGCACCTGCGGCCGGCGCGACACCACCTCGACCACGCGGGCCAGTTTGCTCAGGCCGACGATCTTGCCATTGGGCAGGTAGGCGACGTGAGCCTTCCCGGTAAACGGCAGCAAGTGATGCTCGCACATGGAGGCGAAGCGGATACTCTTGACGAGCACCATTTCGTCGTATTTCTGCGTGAAGGTCTTCCGCAGGAATTCGCGCGGCTCGCGATACAACCCGCTGAACATCTCGGTATACATGCGTGCCACGCGATCGGGCGTCTCGCGTAACCCTTCGCGATCGGGATCCTCACCAACTGCCAGGAGAATCTCGCGCACCGCCGCACGAATACGGTCCTGATCGATGGCAGCGGCCGGGACGCCGTTGCCGCTGGCGACTGGTTTCCGGCGTGCTTTTGCGGCTGGATCGTTCATGCGGTCGGTCTCGTGGTGATTCGATGTGGGCGGCAGCCGGTTCTTCAGCCCCAGGATTCTTTGTAGATGCGGCACGCGCCCCAGTCAAGGAAACCCGGCTCGACTGGTGATTGGCCGTGGCAACCCGTACAATCGCTTCCCATGAAGGCCCTCGTTATCGTTGTGCGCGGCCTGCACCTGGGTTACCTCGGCTGCTACGGCAACGACTGGATCGACACACCGACTCTCGATTGCCTTGCTGCCGAGGGGATCGTCCTCGATGGTCATTTCGCGGACTGTCCCGACGCGGAGGGTGCTGCCCATGCCTGGCGCCGCGGCCAGTATCACTTTCCTCAGGTGGCAGGGAACGCCCAACCTCCTTCCCTGGAGACCCCCGACCTGTTCGCTCTGCTGCGCGGCGCTGGCATCCATACACTCCTGATGACCGAGTCGCCTCAATCCACCGAACTCGCTTTGGCCGCAGAGTGGGACGCGGTCCTGCCTTTCAGTGCGCGGGCCATCGGGGAGCAACTGGCCGCCCGCGAGCGCTGCCTACTCTGGGTGGAACTGGCAACCCTGCTGCCTCCGTGGGACATGCCTGAAGAGTTTCTTCTCCGTTACTGCGAGGAGGAGCCGGAGACCGAGAGCGAGCCCCTCGAACCTCTACCCGATCCCGCGCTTGGCTTGCTCGATCCGCGGGACGAAGCGACCTTCCTCCGTTTGCAGCGGACCTTCGCCGGTGCGGTTGCCTATCTCGATGACGTGCTGGGGCAACTGTTCGAGCGCCTGCGAAAAGCGAACCAGCTCGACAGCTTGCTCGTAATGGTTACCAGTGATGGAGGCATGCCGCTGGGAGAGCATGGCGTTGTCGGCCGGTGCCGGCCGTGGCTGCACGATGAACTCTTGCACTTGCCGCTGCTGGTCCGGCTGCCGGAAGCCGTCCAGGCTGGGCGGCGCGTCCCCGCTCTGACGCAGCCGGTCGATCTGCCGCTAACGCTCCTTGACGCCTTTGGCTTGCCGCTGCCGGCAAGTCACGGCCACACCCTGCTGCCGCTGCTGCATGGCAGGACCGAGCAGGTTCGGCCCTACGCCTGCGCCGGCCTGCAGGTCGGCGAGGCGGTCGAGTGGGCGTTGCGCACTCCGCAATGGAGTTTTCTGCTGCCGATCGCCGCGGGAACCGACGAGCCAATGCGCGGACCACAACTCTACGCGAAGCCCGAGGATCGCTGGGAAATCAACAACGTGGCCCAGCATCAGATGGAACTGGTCGAGCACATGCAGAAGGTCCTGGGCGCCTTCGTCGGGGCGACGCGGCAGCCGGGACCGCTCGTGCCGCCTGCACTCCGCGATGTGGAAGCAGAGCCAGTCCTGGATAGTGCCGGCACCCCCACCCCTGGAGAGAGAGAAGCATGAGCACCGTGAAACTGGTCGATGAGAACACCACCCATCCGAAGGTGCGGGCGGTCTTCGAGGACATCAAGGCCACCAAAAAGATCAAGCGCGTGCCCGACGTCTGGCGCGCTCTGGCGACGAATCCGGACCACCTGGAGCTGTGCTGGACTCGCCTCAAGGCGATCATGCAGCCGGGGAAGATCGACTTGCTCACCAAGGAGATCATTGCGCTGTCGGTGTCGGTGACCAACTCGTGCAAGTACTGCATCAATTCGCACACGGCCGCCGCGCAGAAACTCGGACTGGACAACGAGGCCCTCGGCGAGGTGCTGGCCGTGGTCGGTTTGTTCAACCAGATGAACAAGCTCGCTGACGCCTACCAGGTGGAACCGGACATTCTGCCCGAGGCACGATGACCTCGGCTGCTACGAGCCCGCCGAGTCCGCGGGATGTTCGCCACCCCGCGCGTTGTTATCCCGGCGGCCAACCCATGGGCCGGCCGCCGAGCAGGTGCACGTGTAGGTGTGGCACCGTCTGTCCCGCCTGTTCACGGCAGTTAACCACGAGGCGATAACCCTCGTGCAGTCCCAGACGTTGCGCCAATCGTGCCGCGACGAGGTGCAGATGGCCGAGCAGTTCGCGGTCCTCCTCCGTCACGGCGTCATGCGTCGGAATCACCTTGAGAGGAATGATGAGGACATGCGTCGGCGCTTGCGGATTGATGTCGGAGAAAGCCAGGCAGCGATCGTCTTCGTAGATGATGTCGGCCTTGATCTGCCGATCAATGATCTTCTGGAAAAGGTTGTCCTGCATCATGGCTGGTGTCCTCGCCATCAGGAAGCGCAGTTTCCCGGGTCCACACCAGCCGATAGGATAGCAGCCGCACACGGGTGATAGCAACGCTGGGACATGAAGGACACCCTCCCCATGCCATGGCTGATCGGCATCGACGAGGCCGGCTACGGTCCCAACCTGGGCCCCCTGGTCATGAGCGCCGTTGCCTGCCGGCTGCCCGACGCACGGGTGGGCGCAGACCTCTGGTCGCTCCTTCGCGCGGCGGTTCGGCGGCCGAATGAAGCCGACGACGGCCGGCTGCTCGTCGAGGACTCGAAGGTCGTCTACTCGCCGGCTCGAGGCTTGCAAGCCCTGGAAATCGGCGTCCACGCGGCGCTGCCACCGCCATGCGAGGCCTCACCGCTGACGTTGACCGGCTATCTCGCCTGGTTGTCGCCGCCGGCCGCGCAGGAACTGGCCGACGAGCCGTGGTATAGCGGCACCGGCGCGCTGCCGGTGGCCGCGGAGGCCGATGTTTGCCAGGCCGGCGCGTTCCGCTTCGCGGAGGCCAGCCGCGTGTCGGAAATGGCCTGGCCGCTGGTTCGCAGCGTGGTGATGTGTCCCCGCCGCTATAACCGGATTGTCCAGGAGTGGGGCTCCAAGGGGGCTGCCCTGGGCCAGGGACTGACGGAACTGCTGCAAGCCGTTCGTGCGGCGGCGGGAGGCGACGAGACACTCTACTTTTGTGTGGACAAGCACGGCGGCCGGAACACCTACGCCGCCATGCTACAAGACGCCATCCCCGACGGCATGGTCCTCGCTCAAGAAGAGTCGATGGCGCGGAGCACCTACCAGGTACACGGCGCCGGGCAGACGCTGCGGTTCACGTTCCAACCGCGCGCCGATGCGCAGCACTTCTGTGTCGCCCTCGCGTCCATGGTCAGCAAGTACCTGCGTGAAGTCCTCATGGCAGAGTTCAATCGCTTCTGGCAGAGCCACGTGCCCGGCCTGAAGCCGACAGCCGGCTATCCCGTGGACGCCAGCCGCTTCCTGGAAGCGATCCGTCCTACGATTACTCGCCTGGGCATCGCGGAGCCGACCGTGTGGCGGTGCAAATAGCGCCTTCGCTCAGACGACTAATGTCAGAGCCCGGAGCGTCAGCGACGGGGCGACCGGGCGCTGACGCTTCCGGCTCTGGCGCATCGTCTGAGCCCGGAGCGTCAGCGACGGGAACAACGACCTGGGCGCTGACGCTTCCGGCTCTGAACGTCAGAGTCCGGAGCGGCAGCTACCGGGAATGACCTCAATCGCCGGCCAACTCGATCTGGGTGTGCTCGTCCAGCGTGACGCTGCTCAGCTCACCGTTGTCCTTGGTGAAATGGACCGAGACCACGACAATGTCGTCCTCCCGGACGCGCTGTGTGGCCAAGCCGGTTTGCAAGTAATTGACACCGCGAAATCGTCCCGTGGCCCTGCCTTGCCACTGTTTGAGACCGACGCGGACGGTCTGCGTGATGTGGATTCTTTGACCGGGACGCAGCGCCTGCAAGAGTCTGTCCAGTTCCGGGGCAATGGGCCGCGTCGAGGAACGAAGCGGAGTCACAACACGTCTCCAGGTCCGGGGGTGCCGCGTACCAGAGCAATGCGGCCGGTGCGGGCAAGTTCGAGGATGCCGTAGGGACGCATCAGCTCGATGAATCCCTCGATCTTGCGCTCCTGACCGGAAATCTCGATCATGAGGTTTTCGGGGCTGATGTCCACGACCCGGCCGCGGAACATCTCCACGAGCAGCACGATTTCCATGCGCTGCTGCTGATTCGACTTGACCTTGACGATCATCAGGTCGCGCTCGACGTAATCCTCGCTGCTGATGTCCTGCACCTTGACGACGGTGACGATCTTGTCGAGCTGTTTGCGCACCTGTTCCAGTTCGGCGTCGTCGCCGTGAACGACGAACGTCATGCGCGAGAGGTTGGCGTGCTCGGTCTCGCCAACGGCGAGGCTGTCGATGTTGAAGCCGCGCGAGGCGAGCATGCCCGAGATATGCGCCAGGACTCCTGGTTGGTTCTGCACCAGCGCGGAAAGGACGTGCCGCATGCCGACGATCTCCAGCAAACCTTCACTTTACGACGAAGTGATCTTAGGGATTGCCGGGCCGCGGAGCAATCCGGCCGACCCCTGGACAGGTACGGCGCGGCGTGACTATACTGCGGCGCCGTAATCCGGTCGAGGAGCGGCGAACCCTGGGAGCATCAGCCGTGGGCGATACCGACGCCGGCCTCCAGCGCCACTTCGGCCTCTGGCAAGCCGTGGCCCTGAATGTGACGATGATCGTCGGCGCCGGCGTCTTCGCCGTCATTCCCCAAATGCTCGGTGAACTGCCGGGGCCCTGGGCCTTGCTCGGCTGGCTCGGCGCCGGCAGCCTCATCCTCGTGGACGGCCTCATCTGGAGCGAGCTTGGCGCGACGCTGCCCGGTTCCGGCGGCTCCTATCTCTACCTGCTGGAGTGCTACGGCCGCAATCGCTGGGGCCGGCTCATGGCGTTCCTTTTCATCTGGCAGTTCCTCATTAGCGGACCATTGGAGGTGTCGTCCGGCCTCATTGCCATGGCCGGATTCTCCAACGCGCTCAATCCCGTGTGGGCCAGCTGGAACAACGCCTGCACCGTGCCGCTGTGGTCTTCCCAGAAGCTCAGCCTCTCCTTCGGACCGGCCCGTTTCACCGTCATTCTCGTTGGCTTGTTCATCCTTTTTCTCCTCTACCGGCGCATCACCAGTCTCGGAAAGCTCACCCTCACTTTCTGGATCGGCGTCCTCGCGGTCATTGCCTGGATTCTGATCGCCGGCGCGGTGAATTTCCGGCCGGCCGTCGCCTTCGACTTCACGGCAGCACGCCCTGTCGGAGACACTCATTTCGCCCACCGCCTGGGCGCCGCGATGATACTGGCGATGTACGCCTACCTCGGCTACTACCACGTCTGCTACATTGGCGATGAGGTGCGCGATCCGGGCCGCACCATTCCGCGGGCAATTCTCCTCAGCGCCTTGCTCGTCTGTCTGCTCTTCGTTGGTCTGCATCTGGCGATGCTGGGAACCATCCCCTGGCAGAGCGTGCCGACGAATGATGACAACTATAATCTGCCGGCCGAATTCATGCGGCAGGTTCACGGTGACTGGGCGGCCCTCGCGGTAACGCTGCTCCTCATCTGGAGTTGCTTCGGCTCGGCCTTCGCCGCGCTACTGGGCTACTCGCGCATCCCTTACGGAGCGGCGCGCTACGGCCATTTCTTTGCCGTCCTTTCCCGGGTCCATCCAGTCCACCGCATCCCGCATGTCGCGTTGTTGGTCGTCGGCACGCTCACGCTCTTCTGGTGCTTTTTCGACCTGGAAAACGTCATCAATGCCCTCATCACGACGCGCATCCTGGAGCAGTTCATCGGCCAGATCGTCGGCGTTGTCCTGCTGCGCCGGTTGCAACCCGAACGGCCGCGCCCCTTTCGGATGTGGCTCTTCCGCTGCCTTGCCTGTTCGCCCTGGTCGGCTGGCTGTACCTCTACGTGGCCGCGGGACTATTGTACATTCTGCTCGGGCTGGCGACGCTCTCGCTCGGCCTGGTGGCGTTCCTGTGCTGGTCGTGGCAAACCCAGGGCTGGCCATTTTTGGCGCCGAAGGCAGCAGGGGATTGAACCGTGCTCTCCGGCATGGTACGATCCGGTGGTTCGGAATCTTCTTCCAGATATAGGCAGATGGACCTCCGGTTCGGGCGCGCTGTGTTCCCGGCCGGCGCCGCAGCGCGCGGTCTTCTTGCGTCTGTCGCCGCGATGGAGTTGGTATTCCTGGCCGCGAGTAGCCTCGCCGCGGACTCGTTCAGCATCCCATTCCCCTGGTGTCAGCAGGAGGAGTCGCCTGTGATCGAATTCACCTGCCCCAAGTGCCGCGCCGAGTTGGAAGTCCCCGACAGCGACGCCGGCAAGAAATCAGCCTGTCCAGAGTGCGGCCAACGCTTCATGGTCGCGGCAAGTAAGCCCGCCAAGAAGCCTGCTACCCCGCCGTCCAGGCCGCCGGGCAAGGCAGTGGCACCAGGAGGGAAGTCCGCGCCGAAGGCGCGCCCCCGCGAGGACGACGAGGACGAGGAGAACGACGACCGACTAACGGCGAAAAGGCCGTCGTCGCCGGCGCCGCGGAAGCTCAGTGCCGGGTCGAAATCGCGGCGCCACGAAGACGACGACGAGGAAGACGATCGTCCCAGGAAAAAAAAGCAGGGGTCGTCCAAGGTCCTCATGTTCATCATTCTGGGTGTCGGCGGCGGACTGGCCGCCTGCGCAGCCGTTGTGATCCTCGTGATCGTGCTGGTGTCAGGTCGTGGAACCAATGTACCGAATCCCTCGCCCAGCGGTCCGCAGATGATGGGCCAGGGCATGCCCGTTGGTCCCGGCATGCAGCCCCCCGTGGTTGCGCCCAAGGAGAATACGCCGGTCGCCGTGGCGGATGCAAAGCCGCCTGACCCGCCACGAGCAAACGAGTCGCCAATGGGTGGGGGCGGTCCGGCAAACGGGCAAAAGGTCTACCAGTACTTGCTCAAATCCACCGTGCTCATCATTCATCCGGTGACCGTGCACCTGCCAAACGGCGGCCAGGCGATCGCGATTTCCATGGGCAGCGGCTCCCTTATCGACAAGACCAATCGCCTCATCTTGACGAACTACCACGTCGTTGGCGATGCCACACGCCTGTCGGTTTTCTTCCCGACCTACAAGGATGGGAAAATGATTACCGAGCAGCAATACTTCTTCACGCATTTGCAGGACGCGGGCACGTTGCGCGGTACGGTACTGGCGCGCGAGGAGAAGGTCGACCTCGCCATCATCAAGCTGGACCGCCTGCCTGACGACGTCAAGGCCCTGCCTTTCGCCTCTGCCCAACCAACCCCGGGGACCCAGGTCTTTTCCGTCGGTCATCCCGGCCGCAGCGGCGGTCTCTGGCTGTTTACCGAAGGCAAGGTCAAGCAGCTGCTCCACAAGGCTTGGACCTCGTCAGACGAGTCTGGCAGCCATTTAATGAGCTGCGACGCCGACATCGTCCTCACCGACTCGCTGACGAACCCGGGGGATAGCGGCGGACCCCTCGTCAATAGCCGCGGTGAACTCGTGGCCGTGGTCCATGGCAGCGATCCTGGGGCGCGCGGCCTGAGCCTGTTCATCGATGGTGTCGAGATTCGCCGTTTGCTCGACCGTTATACTGCTTCGTCCGGCGTGAAGCTGGCGTTGGAGACCGGCTCGGCACTGGCGGCCCTTGAGGATGCCGCCACCTTGCCGGACTTGCTGCGTACACTGGAAAATCCCGACGCCACGACCCGCGCCAAGGCCGCACGTTCCCTCGGCGAGGTCGGCGCCGGGGCCAAGATCGCCATCCCAGGCCTGCTCAAGGCCCTTCACGACACCGATGAGGTCGTGCGCAAACTCTCTCTGGAGGCGCTAAACAAGATCGGCGCGCCCGAATCGAGCGATGTGCCCAAGCTTATTGCCGCGCTCAAGGACCAGAATTCGGACGTGCGTCTCTACGCTGCAGGGGCGCTGGGCAGGATCGGTCCGGCCGCCCGGCCAGCCACGGCGGCGCTGGTGGAAGTACTCAAGGACCAGGAAACAACAGTGCGGCAGAACGCCGCCCGTTCCCTGGGAAACCTGGGACCGGACGCCAAGGAACGGGCGCAGCCGGCGCTGCTCGAGGCGATCAACGATGCCGACCTGCAGGTGCGCGAAGCCGCTGCCGAAGGCCTGGCGTCACTTCCGTTGAGCGGTCAGGATCTGCCACTCCTGCTGCCACTCCTGAAACACAAGGACTCCGAGGTGCGCGCCCCGATCGTGCAGGCAATGGGCAAGGTGGGTCCGGATGGGAAGTCCGCCCTCCGGCCGCTGGCAGAGATGCTGCGGGATCGTAGCCCGCGCGTGCGCCGGGCAGCGGTACAGTCGCTGACGGCCCTGGCGGCCGATAACAAGGAAATCCTGCCCGATGTGGAGAAGGTGCTCAAGGATCCGGACAAGGAGGTTCGCCGCCTGGCGATTGCCTACGTTGGTGGCTTCGGCGTCGACGCCAAGAGTGCGGCCAAGGCCCTGGCGGATTCCGTCCAGGACCCCGACCTGCGCAAGGACGCCATCGCCGCTCTGACGAAGATCGGTCCGCCGGCAGCCAAGGACGCGACGCCGGCGCTCCTTGTCCTGCTCAATGCTCCGGACAAGGCGGATCGTTTGCTGGCGCTGACGGCGCTGGCGACCCTGAAGCCGTCGGGCCCGGAGGTGAAGGAAATCATACCGAAGCTCATCACGCTCTTTGAGAATGCCGATCCGCCGCTGCGCGACAAGGCCGTGGAGACGTTTGGACGCATTGGCAAGACCGCGGTCCCCGCGCTGGCGGCGGCCATGAACGATCCTTCCAAGGGAGTACGGCTCGGCGCCGTCCTCTCCCTCGGCGAAATTGGCCCGCCGGCTCGCGAAGCCTTGGTGATTATCGTTCGCCACCTCCAGCTGGAGAGGGATCGCGATGTCCTGGAGGCATGCCAGAAGGCGGTGGCGAAAATCAATCGTTAACGGGATCGCGGTCCTTCGCAGCCCGCAGCGCACGCAAGGGAGTTCGCTTGCCCTTGCCCGCGCCGCGGGCTGTTTCGTGTTGCCTGCCGGCGTCGTAAGCCTTGCTGGTCCAGGGTGGACGACATGGTTCGTGGTCCTCCGACACGGCGGCAGCGCCGTTGCCCGGTCGCCTCCTCTTGCCGACACCAAAATCACTCCAGCGGTTGATCGTCACTCAGATAACTTGTTTCTCGGGGATCGGCAAGTCCGTCAACTTCTGCAAGGCAGTACTGGCCTGGCCGAAGGAACGGGCCACGGCGGTCCCGGCACAGGTAACCTTGGCCGGGACGGCGAGGCCGGCATCGGACTGGCGGCGACTGGAGATGCGACCGGATTTTCATTTTGCCCCAGCATCGAGCCGAGGTATTATTATAGGGGATAGTCGCATTCCGGTCGTTTGTCGCCTCCCGCCGCCGGCTGTTCCGGATCGATTCCTTGTTGAGCCTGCCGTCATGATGCGCTGCTCTCTCGCTCTCAGCTGTTCCGGCCTGTTACTCGTTTCCGCCTTGTGCGCCGAAGAGGCGCCGCGGCCGGCAAGGCTGCCGCCTGCCTTACACGGCACAGTGGATTTCGAGCGCGACATCCAGCCGATTTTCGCCCGCGCTTGCCTGTCGTGCCACGGCGCTGCGCGCCACAAGGGCGGCCTCCGACTCGACGACCGCACAGCGGCCCTCAAAGGCGGCAATTCCGGCATTCTCCTCAAACCGGGTGACGCCGCCCACAGTAGGCTGCTCCTCATCGCGGCGGGACTGGATGCCGATCTGAGGATGCCGCCTGACGGCAAAACACCGCTGACGGCTGAAGAGTTGGGAAAACTGCGGGCGTGGATCGACCAGGGCGCTTGCTGGCGCACGACCGGCGCGACGACCGCGGCGCGGAGCACGCACTGGGCCTTCCAGCCGATCCGGCGCCCCGCCCTGCCCGCGGTCAGGAACCGTGCCTGGGTCCACAACGAGATCGACGCATTCATCCTGGCCCGGCTGGAGAAGGAAGGTATCGCGCCCTCACCGGAGACAGATCGCGTCACCCTCCTTCGCCGGCTCAGCTTCGATCTCCTCGGTCTGCCGCCCTCACCCGCGGAGGTCGAGATGTTCCTGCACGACTCCCGCCCAGACGCTTACGAACAGCTCGTCGATCGTCTGCTGGCAGCACCGCAGTACGGCGAACGCTGGGGCCGGCACTGGCTCGATGCCGCGCGCTACGCCGACAGCGACGGCTACGAGAAGGACACCGGCCGGCCGTTCGCCTGGCGCTGGCGCAACTGGGTCCTCGACGCTTTCAACCGCGACCTGCCTTTCGATCAACTCACGATCGAGCAGATGGCGGGCGATCTGCTGCCGGGCGCGACGACGGAACAGAAGGTGGCGACCGGTTTTCACCGCAACACACTGACTAACCGCGAAGGCGGCGTGGACCAGGAACAGTATCGCGTCGAGCAAGTGGTCGATCGTGTCAGTACGACGGCGACGGTCTTCCTCGGTCTGACGATGGGCTGCGCCCGCTGCCACGATCACAAGTACGATCCGCTGGAGCAGCGCGACTTCTACCAATTCTTCGCCTTCTTCAACAGCGACGTCGAAGCCAACATTCCCGCACCGCTGGCCGGTGAGGAGGAGACGTACAGGCACCAGAAAACGGTCTTCGAGAAGCAAAGGGCCAACCTGGAAGCAGCGCTGGCGCAGTACAAGAAGGAGCAGCGCCCGCCGGACAAGAGAGCGAAGGACGAGAAGAAGACCGATCCAAGAACGGCGGAATTGACGAAGGCTCTCGCCGAGCTCCAAAAGAAGGCGCCGTCCGTGACCATGGCCCAAACGCTGGCCCTCGGTGCCCCGCGCACGACACACATCTTGATCCGCGGCGACTTTCTCCGGCCGGGAGCCGAGGTCCACGCCGGCACGCCGGCCTCCTTGCCACCCCTGCATGCGGCGCCGGGGAGGCCCGCCACCCGACTCGACCTGGCGCGCTGGCTTGTGGACCCTGCCAATCCGCTGACGGCGCGGGTGACGACGAACTGGATCTGGCACAAGTATTTCGGCCGTGGCCTCGTTGCCACGCTCGAAGACTTCGGCTTCCAGGGCGACCGGCCCTCCCACCCCGAGTTGCTCGACTGGCTTGCGTCCGAGTTCGTGCGCCGCCAGTGGAGTATGAAGGCGCTGCACCGGCTGATCGTCACGTCGGCGACCTATCGGCAGTCGTCGCGAGAGCGGCCCGAACTGGACGACCGCGATCCGCTGAATGTCCTGCTGGCCCGGCAGAATCGGCTGCGACTGGAGGCGGAGGTGTTGCGCGATAACGCGCTGGCGTGTAGTGGTCTGCTGGCGCGGACTGTCGGCGGGCCGAGCGTCCATCCGCCCCAGCCGCCGGGCATCTCGGAACTGACCTACGCGGACAGCGCGAAGTGGGTCGAGAGCAGCGGGCCCGACCGTTACCGCCGCGGTATGTACACCTGGTTTCAACGGACCAGCCCGTATCCGATGCTGATGACTTTCGACGAGCCGGATTCCAACGTCTGCTGCGTTCGCCGCGAACGGTCCAATACGCCGCTGCAAGCGCTGACGCTGCTGAACGACACGGTGTTCGTGGAATGCGCCCAGGCCCTGGGAAGGCGCATCCTGAAGGAGACCCCGGGGCAAAGTGCGCCGGAGCGCCTACGCCATGCGTTCCGGCTGTGCGTGGCCCGCGAGCCGTCGGCCGACGAACTGGTCACGCTGCAACGGCTGTTCGAGAGCCTGTCACAGGCGTGCAAGGCCCGGCCAGCCGAAGCGGCGAAATTGACAGGAGCGACAGCGCCCGAGGGAACGGATGTTGCCGAAGCGGCGACATGGGTGGCCTTCGCGCGGGCGCTGCTGAACCTGGACGAATTCGTGACGCGCGAGTGAGAAGAGGAACCAAAGATGACCGTCATCACGCAGCCACCAAAGCCGCTGGAGTCGGCCGCCTCCTCGTGGGTTTCGGGAGAACAGCACCTGCTGCTGAACCACGTCGGCTGGCAGGCTTACCTTACCATTGGCAGCGCGCTGAGGGACCGCTCCGGGCTTCGTCTTACCTATGACAAGGGGAGGCTCGAATTCATGACCCTCTCTCCCGAGCACGAGCGTTCCAAGGCCCTCCTGCGACGATTGATCGAAATCCTGGCAGAAGAGATGAATTTGCCCCTGGCCAGTTTTGGATCCACGACTTACCAACGAGAGGACCTGGCGCGCGGCCTGGAGCCCGATGAGTGCTTTTATCTTGCCAACCATGTGCGGATGCGCGGCGTCCAGCGGATCGACTTGACGCGCGACCCACCGCCGGACCTGGCCGTGGAAGTCGACGTCACGCAGAGCTCTCTCGATCGCATGAGCATCTATGCCTCTCTCGGCGTCTCAGAATTGTGGCGCTTCGAGGGTGAGACGTTGCGAGCCTACCAGCTCGGAGCAAACCAAACTTATGAAGCAGTCGAGCGGAGTGGCAGTTTTCCCTCCGTGCCGCTCGTGGATTTCCCGCGTTTCGTTCAACAAGGACTGGATGAGGACGATACCTCCATGGCGCGGGCATTCCGTGCCTGGGTGCGCGAACAGCTGGCGAGGAAATAGCCATTATTGTAGAGACTCTTTTCACCGGGGAATGAACCATGCACCCCTACCACGAATACCACTTCCGCTCGCGCCGCCACTTCCTTACCACGGCCGCCAGCGGCATCGGTACGCTGGCCCTGGCGTCGCTGCTGCGCGACGATGGCCTGCTCGCCGCCGAGACCACGCCGCTCGATGCGACGAACCCACTCGCGCCACGCCAACCGCACCTCCCGGCGAAGGCGAAGGCGTGTATCTGCATATATCTCGAAGGCGCGCCGAGCCAGGTCGATCTTTTTGATCCCAAGCCGAAACTGAATGAGCTGAACGGCCAGAAACTGCCCGAGTCGATGACGAAGAACGTGCGCTTCGCGTTCATCCAGAAGGAAGGCGCCGTTCTGATGGGCAGCCCGCGCAAGTTCCAGAAGCATGGCCAATGCGGCATGGACTTCTCCGATTTCCTGCCGCACCTCGCCACCTGCGCCGACGATATCGCCCTGGTGCGCTCCATGCACACGGAGGCGTTCAATCACCATCCCGGTCAGCTCATGATGAACACCGGCGTGCCAAGCTTTGGCCGCCCGAGCATGGGCGCCTGGCTGACCTACGGCCTCGGCAGTGAGTCGCGTAACCTCCCCGGCTACGTCGTGCTGACGGCCGGGCGCGGCACCAGCGGCGGCGCCTCGAACTGGTCGAGCGGCTTCCTGCCGACGACCTACCAGGGCGTCCTCTTCCGCAACCAGGGCGAGCCGGTGCTCAATCTGAACAACCCCGCCGGCCTGGACGACGCCATGCAGCGCCAGACCATCGCCGCGTTGAGCGATCTCAATAGGCAGCGACAGACTCAGCTCGGCGATCCCGAGATTAACAGCCGGATCTCCGCTTATGAACTCGCCTACCGGATGCAGTCGGCCGCCCCGGAACTCATCAACCTGGCCGGCGAGACGAAGCAGACGCTGGACCGGTATGGCGTCGGCCGGCAAGAGGGGCAGAAGGGCGGCCGCGGCGGCAGTAAGGGCGTTTACCACTCCTTCGCCGCGAACTGCCTGTTGGCCCGGCGGCTGATCGAACGCGGTGTGCGCTTCGTCAACCTCTACCACGCTTCCTGGGACCATCACAGCGATCTCGACAAGGAACTGGCCTTCAACTGCGGCATGGCCGACCAGCCGATCGCGGCCCTCATCAAGGACCTGAAAGCACGGGGCCTGCTCGACTCGACGCTGGTCGTCTGGATGTCGGAGTTCGGCCGGACACCGTTGGGCGAGAACCGGGCGGGCTACAAGGCAGTCACAGGCCGCGATCACCACCCGTTCGCGTTCTCTCTCTGGATGGCCGGCGGCGGCATCAAGAGCGGCCAGGTCCTCGGCAAGACCGACGAGATCGGCTGGAACGTCGTCGAGGATCCGATCCACGTCAACGACCTGCATGCGACAATCTTGCGACTGTTCGGTTTCGATCATCTGAAGCTGACATACCGTTTTCAGGGACGTGACTTCCGCCTGACCGACGTCGCCGGAAAAGTGGTTCCAAAACTGCTGGCGTGATCCCACGATCCCGTCTAAATCACCGTGGGTGAAGGTGCAGCACGCAAGCCTGAAGCGCGCGCCAAGGAAGCAGCGTCCCTCGCTGGTGCGTCGGGCTTGTGGGTTGCCGAATCGTACACGATGATTTGGTGACCAGGTCCAGCAGCAATGAACAGGGCCGTGATATTGCGCGCGCCCCCCGGCGCTATCCCAGGCTTTGCAGCCGCTCTGCCACCGCGTTGCGATCGCTACCCGGTCTCCAGTCCCTGGCCTCCACCCCCAGCCCCAAGTGGTTGAGCAACGTGATCGCGTCATCGCGCTTCTTGACCCCGCGCAGCGCCCGGACCATGTTGACCTCGTCCGGCACACGAACCTTATGGATCCGCTCGGCGAGTTGGTCGGCCCGCAAGCACCTAAAAGGGTGTTATTTCAACATAACGAGTGCGCCGATTCCCACACAGAGAAGCACCAGACCAACTGCGAGGACGGCCAGTGCAACCCGGAACCTGAACCTCGCCCCTGAACCTTCCTCCATTCGGGCGATCTCGTCACGGACTTCCGCCTTGTCGATGAGCGGTCTGTCCGCCGGAATCTCGGCCTGGCAATTCTCACAGCGGACGGCTTGACCGGCGGTCTGGTCGGGAAATTCCTGCACGCTACCGCAGGCGGGGCAGGTTCTGGCGAGTGGCATGGTGAATTCTCCTGATGCGAAGGGATTGTCCGCTTCTCACGGCTGGGCTCTACTTTGATCTACTCGGACGGCGTTATGAAGGGAAGAAAGAAGTTGCGCCGCGGTTCGTGGCCTGGAGTTTATTTTGAAAGGGGGCCGACGGGCTGGCGGTCCGTCCCGGCCCACGGTAGGCCATTTCGTCAGGAAGGTTTTGCACCCCGTACTGCTTCCGGTTACGATGATGCTCAGTCCGTGCGAGCCCACTCGACCGTTCCCGGATGGCAGCTGCCGTCCGGGGGCACCTGCCTTATGAAACTTTTCGGGCGCTGCAACGTCCAAGAAACAGCCCTCCCGAGGAAGCCGGATGTCGATGCCGACGCGATCGCCGCTCCTATCGTTGATGGTGGCCGTGTGGCTCTGCCTCGCTCTGCCCGCCGGGTCGGCTGCGGCCGAGGTGCCGGCGGAAGCTGCCGGCGCTGAATTCTTCGAGAAGAAAATTCGTCCCGTGCTCGTCGAGCACTGCTACCGCTGCCATGCGGCCGACGCAAAAAAGCTCAAGGGCGGCCTCCTCCTCGACAGCCGCTCCGGCCTCCTCAAGGGCGGTGACAATGGGCCCGCTCTCGTGCCCGGCCGGCCCGAGAAGAGCCGCTTGATCGAGGCCGTTCACTATCAAAGCGTGGACCTGCGCATGCCGCCGCGCGGCAAGTTGCCCGATGCGATCCTCGCCGATCTGGCTACCTGGATAAAAATGGGAGCGCCATGGCCGCCGGGCGAGGGAGCGAAGACCACTGCGGGCAAGGAAGCGAGCTTCAACCTGGAGCAACGCAAACGCAGTCACTGGGCCTGGCAGCCGATCGTGACGCAACAGCCGCCCATGGTGCGGAACACCGCCTGGCCGCGGGATCCCGTCGATCGCTTCATCCTGGCGAAGCTCGAGGAGAAGGGCCTTCACCCTGCCGCGCGCGCGGACAAGGGCACGCTCCTCCGCCGGGTCTGCTTCGATCTCGTCGGCCTGCCGCCGACGCCGGAGGAAGTCGAAGCCTTCCGCAACGACAACTCGCCCAACGCTTACGAGAGGGTCGTCGATCGTCTCCTCGCCTCGTCCCATTTCGGCGAACGCTGGGGACGGCACTGGCTCGACCTGGTGCGCTACGCCGAGACGTATGGCCACGAGTTCGACTATGTCACTCCCAATGCCTATCAGTACCGCGACTACGTCATCCGCGCCCTCAACGCCGACGTGCCGTATAACCAGATCGTCGTCGAGCACCTTGCCGGCGATCTGCTCAAATCTCCACGGACGCATCCCGTCGAGGGCTTCAACGAATCGATTCTCGGCACCGGCTTCTGGTTCCTCGGCGAAGAGGTCCATTCGCCGGTCGATGTGCGCCAGGACGAGGCCGACCGCTTCGACAACCGCATCGACGTTCTTGGCAAGACCTTCCTCGGCCTGACCGTGGCGTGCGCCCGCTGCCACGATCACAAGTTCGACGCGATCTCGACGCGCGATTACTACGCGTTGTTCGGCATTATTGAAAGCAGCAGCTATCGGCTCGCACGCTTCGACACGATGGAGCAAAACCGGCACGCTGCCGAGCGGCTTCAGCAGCTGCGCAAACGGAGCCGGCCGGTACTGCTGAAAGCACTGGCAGCGGACGTGCAGCCGGTGGTGGATGATCTGGCCGAATACTTCCTGGTGGCACGCGCGGCGCTACAGGCGGAGTCAGGGGGGGAGTACCTTGCCGAGTTGGCCCGGAGCAGGAAGCTCGATGCGGACCTGCTCGAACGGTGGGTGACGTACCTGGCCGCCGCCGCGCGAGACGAGCGCGAGCCGCTGCACGCTTTTGCGCGGGTGGCGGTCGATCCGGCCGCAAAGGACGCGGTCCATGTGGTTGCTCTGCTGCGGCCCATCGCCGCGGGATGGCGGAAGCGTCTCGAGGATACGCGTGCGGCGTGGCGGGACGTACACGTGGTCTTCGACTACGGCAATGCAGGGCCAGATCGCTGGCTGCCCGACGGCGTGGCCTTCGGTGCAGCTCCCGTGCAGCCCGGAGACGTGCGCTTCGGCAGCACGACAGCCCGGCCCATCCTTGAAGTGTGCGATCGCACCGCCGCCGTGAAGGACCCCACCTGGGATTGCCTGCGCGTGGCCCCCGGGACCGAAAACGATCCGGGTTACCTCGGCGCCACCATCCGCGCCGGCCACATCATCCGCACCCCCACTTTCACGCTCGCCGCTGGCAAACTGTTCTACCTCGTCCGTGGCACCGGCCGGGCCTATGCCGCCGTCGCGCAGCACGGTCTCATCGCCGGCCCGCTGCACGGCCAACTTGTCACACCGATCAAGACTGGCGAGCGTTACCAGTGGGTTGGCCACAACCTGACGCCCTACCAGGGGCAGCGCGTACACGTCGAGTTCACCGCCGAGGGCGCGGACTTTGCCGTCGCCATGGTCGTCCAGGCCACGGTCCCGCCGCCAGCCGCCGATCTGCCAAACGAATTGTTGCTGCGGCTCCTCGAAAGCGGCGACGCCACCACGGTGGAGAAACTTGCCGCCGCCCACCAGCGTCTGTTCGCGGACGTGGTCCAGCACCTGTGCGGCGACCGGCTGAGCGGTTCGCCGAACGCCGGCGCGGCTGCCGCTCTGGCGAACTGGCTTCTGCATCATCCCGAGCTATTCACGTCCGGTGGTAAGCGGTTCGGCGCGGCCGGCAGTGTCTTTGTGGCGGAGCAGGCGAAGGTGACGGCAGGGATTGAGAAGGAGTCGCGGCTGGCGCTGGCCATCATGGAAGGCAGCGGCGTGGACGAAAACGTCTTCATCCGCGGCTCACCGAAGGCACCCGGCGTCATCGTGCCACGCCGCTTCCTTGAAGCGTTGGCCGATCCCGGGCGGTTGCTCATCGCGCATGGCAGCGGCCGATTGGAACTGGCCCGACTGATGACCGATCCGCGGCGGAACCCGTTTATCACCCGCGTCTTCGTCAACCGCGTCTGGCAGCACCTGTTCGGCCGCGGCATCGTCGCATCCGTGGACAACTTCGGCGTTCTTGGCGAACGGCCGACGCACCCGGAATTGCTCGATTATCTCGCCGAGCAGTTCGTCCAGGACGGCTGGTCGCTCAAGCGGCTCGTTCGTTCGCTGGTGCTATCGAATACCTACTGCATGGCCGCGCAGCCGGTGCCGGAGGCGGAGGAAGCTGACCCGCAGAACCTGCTCCTGCACCGCATGCGTCTGCGCCGCCTGGAGGGCGAGGCGATCCGCGATGCCATGCTCGCGGTATCGGGACGACTGAACGAGCGCTTGTATGGACCGTCGGTGCCGGTGTACCTGACCGCCTTCCAGGACGGCCGCGGCCGACCGGCGAGTGGTCCGCTCGACGGCAACGGTCGGCGGAGCGTCTATCTTGCAGTGCGCCGCAATTTCCTGTCGCCGCTGCTGCTTGCCTTCGACACGCCGATTCCATTCTCAACGGTCGGCCAGCGCGCCGTCTCGAATGTCCCGGCCCAGGCGCTGATTCTGTTGAACGATCCGTTCGTGCAGCAGCAGGCCGAGGTCTGGGCGAAACGGGTACTGGCGCGCGGCGGCTCGCCGCGCGAACGAATCAGCGGCATGTACCTGGCCGCGTTCGGCCGGCCCGCCAGCGCGGCGGACCTGCAAAACTGCGAGGAGTTTCTCGAGCGCCAGGCCCGACTCGGCAGCCGCCGACCGGACGACCTGGCCCTGTGGACCGACCTGGCCCACGTGCTGTTCAACGTCAAGGAATTCATCTTTCTCGGCTAATCGCACCCGTGAGGGCCTGCAAGACGATGGAGGAGACACCGTTGAAAACACTTATCGCCTGGGACAATGCCAGCGAGGCCGAGTTGCTCGTTCTCTACCTGGCAGCAGGTAACAACGCGGCGGAGGTTGTGCACACGGCCGACGAGTTTCTCGCCTGGGCCGCCCACGGCGCCTGGGACGTCGTGCTCATGCCGCTGACCTTCCCGACCTCGGCCGAAGAAGGCTTCCAGTTGTTTTGCCAGGTACAGCAACTCCTGCCCGGTGTGCCGGTGGTGCTGGCCTTCCGGCAGGGCGAAATGGTTAGCCTGGCCCGTTTCCTGCTGCGCGGGTTGCGTTTTTATTTGGTGCGCGATAGCGGCGGCGACTTCATCTTCCTCGCGCTCTCTTGCCTGGAATCCGCCGTCGAGGCCACGCGCGCCGAGGAAGCGCGGAAACTCTCCGAACGGTTGCGCGAAGAAATGGAGGGGGTGCGGCGCCTGCAGGAAGCGCTCATCCCGCAGGGCCTGCAGCCTCCGGCCGGCTATCACGTGAGCGCGCGGTACGAACCGGCCCAGCTCACCGTCGTCGGCGGCCGGTCGGTCGCCATGGCCGGAGGCGACTATTACGATCTTTTCCGTCCGGATGACGAAACACTCATCGTCCTGGTCGGCGACGCCTCCGGCCACGGTCTCAAGGCGTGCATGTCGATCATGGCGATGCACACGCTGGTCCGCATGCTCTCGGGCAACCGCTTCCGCGACACGGCCGCCTTCGTCGGCGAAATCAACAATGGCCTGTGCAAGAACTCCATTGTCCAGAGCGACGGCGGCTTTATCACGCTGTTCTATGCCGCCATCGACACCGTGCGGCACAAGCTGACCTGGACGTCGGCCGGCCATCCGCTGGCCCTGGTTCATCGCCGCGGCCACGGCGACGTCGTCGCGGTCGGCACCGATGCGGACGGCGACATGCCGCTTGGCGTGATGCCGGACATCGCCTATTCGGCGGGTACGGTGGACCTGCCCGCAAACAGCCGGATCCTGATCTATTCCGACGGCCTGCCCGACGCCTTCCCGATGAACGGCGACGGCCATCAGGCTTTCGGCGTCAATGGCATTATCGAGGCCCTGCGTTTCAGCAACGATCGCTCACTGGACCAGGCGATGGAGCACCTGTTCACGGCGTCGAACGCCTTTACCGCCGGCACCGGCCGGCACGACGATACCTCGGTGGTCCTCGTGGAACGGGATGGGCAATGAGCGCCCGCACCGCGCGGGCGGGATCATGAGAATCCGCGCCCGCGCTGCGGACGCATCAAGCTGGAGTTCAGGCCATGCACTGCGGCCGCTTCCTGTCTCCCCCCCTGAGCCGCCGCGACATGCTGCTGCGCTGCGCGAACGGCTTCGGCGCCGTCGCCCTGGCCGCGCTGCTTGCCGAGGAGCGGGGCCCGGCTGCGCCGTCCGCCGCGCTCGGCCAGCTGTCCGCGCTGCACCATCCGGCCCGCGCCCACAACGTGATTTTCCTCTACATGGACGGCGGGCCATCGCAGGTTGATACCTTCGACTACAAGCCGCTCCTGGAGAAGTATCACGGCCGCGATCCCTATTCCGTCTTCAAGGTCGAGCCGACGCAGTTCAATAACGTCGGCCGAGTGATGGCCTCGCCGTGGAAGTTCCAGCGCCGCGGCCAGAGCGGTCTTTGGGCCAGCGACCTCCTGGCGCAGGTCGGGGGCTGCATCGACGATCTGTGCTTCATCCGCTCGATGGTGTCGAAGTTTCCGGAGCACACGAGCGCCAATTATTTCCTGCACACCGGCTCCGGCGTCCAGGGTCGGCCGAGCATGGGCGCGTGGGTCAGTTACGGCCTCGGCAGCGAGAACCGGAACCTGCCCGGCTTCATTGTCCTCAACGGCGGGCTAATCCCGCCCGGCGGCCTCGACAATTTCAACAGCGGTTTCCTACCTGCCGCCTACCAGGGCTCGATCTTTCGCGCCGCCGATCCGCCCGTGGCCAACATCCGCCGCCTGGAACCGACCGAGCAGCACCAGCGCAACAAGCTCGAGCTGCTGCGCCAGCTCGACCAAACCGAGGAGGAACGCACCGGTCACAGCGACGCGATCGAATCGGCAATCGCCAACTACGAAACGGCCTTTCGCATGCAGGCCGCCGTACCTGAACTGATGAATCTCGAGGGTGAAACCGCGGCAACGCGCAAACTTTATGGTCTCGATTCCCCGTATGACCCAACGCGAATCTTTGGGGCACAGTGTCTGATCGCGCGCCGGCTCGTGGAGCGCGGCGCCCGCTTCCTGGAATTGACGTGTCCGAAGGTCGGCGGCGACCGCTGGGACCAGCACAGCAACCTGAAGCAGGGACACGAGAACAACGCCCGCGCCGTCGATCAGCCAATCGCGGCATTGCTGAAGGATCTGAAGGCGCGCGGGTTGCTCGACTCGACGCTCGTGCTCTTTGCCGGCGAGTTCGGCCGGACGCCGTTTGCCCAGGGTTCCGATGGCCGCGATCACAATCCGTTTGGCTTCACGGTCTGGCTAGCCGGCGGCGGAGTCAAGCCGGGCAAGGCCCACGGTCAAACCGACGAGTGGGGCTACAAGGTCGTGGAGGGCCAGGTCGAGATGCACGACCTGCATGCAACCCTCCTCCACCTGCTCGGCATCGATCACAAGCGCCTGACCGTCCGCTTCGGCGGCCGCGACGTGCGCTTGACCGACGTCCACGGCGAAGTTGTCAAGGAAATCCTCGTTTAGTTCGACAGCGCGAGGTTGACTTTCCTCGACTGCGGTGAATCCGCGAACCTATCCTGCCCTCATGACGATTCTGCCATAACTACTGGCGTGCAGTGGTCTCGTTTTCGAGGCGCACTACGGATCCTTGGGAAAGGGCAGCTTTCCAGGAGTTTCCGTACACTTCCGTGCAAACGCAGACGGTCCCACCTGCGGCTTATCCTCCGGCCCTGCTGACCTGGACCTCCTCCCCGCCGACGGTTATTCTCCCCTCCACCAACGCCGACGTTGTCGATGAGGTCCGGGTCGGCGGATCGCTTCACCCAAGTTGAAGCAGCTCTCGAGCCTCCGCGGTATGTTCAAGGTGCGCACATGGGGAACGGGTCGATCCAGCGGAAGTTCACGGAAGCGCTGGATGCGCTTGTCGAGCAGGTCAAAGGAGACCGCTCCGTCCTGGCGGCCATCCTCTGCGGCAGCCTGTCGTACGACACGGTGTGGGCGAAGTCCGACATCGACCTGGTGCTCGTGACGATCGACGACAAGAAGGTAGATCGAGCGGACCTGGCGCTCTACGCAGACGGGGTGAACGTTCACGTTTTCCTCCTACCGCGCGCGGAGTTCCGCAAGACGGTTGAAGGCTCGGTCCGCAATTCGTTCATGCACTCGTTCCTGGCGAAGGGACGGCTGCTCTACACGCACGACCAGACGATCGCCGGTCTCTGTACCAAGCTGTGCGAGATGGGTGAGCGGGACAGGCAGGTGCAACTCCTCCGCGCAGCGACGGGCGCGCTCCCGGCGATTTACAAAGCCCACAAGTGGTTCGTCACGCGCGGCGACCTCGATTACACCGCACTGTGGATCCTCTACGCCGCCACGCCGCTGGCACAGGTCGAAGTGATGGGCGCGCGTCTGCTGGCCGACCGGGAAGTGATTCCCCAGGCGATGAAGCTGAACCCGGAGTTCTTCAAGACGGTGTACGCCGACCTGCTGAACGCTAAAAAGACGCCGAAAAGGGTGCGGGCCGCGCTGGACGCGATCGACCACTACTTGGCGCAGCGTGCAGCGATCCTGTTTGGGTCGGTGATCGATCATCTGCGCGAGGCCGGCGAAGCGCGGTCCTGCACCGAGATCGAGGATCATTTCAAGCGGAACTTCGACGTGTGCGGTGTGACCACGGCGTGCGAGTACCTGGCGGACCAGGGACTCATCGGCAAGGCTTCGACGGCTGTCCGCCTCACGAAGAAGAGCAACGTCGAGATGCAGGAGCTCGCCTTCTTTTCCTTGGGGGAACCACGGGATGGCTTCTGAAGCCGCCGCCAAGATTCAGCGCATGATCCAGCCCGAGGCGCTCAAGAAAAATGAACGCCTCCTGTGGGCCGCCGGTACAGGCACCGATGTCTGGGAACTTTTCTGCTCTTGCATCGCCGGCGACCTTGAGGCCGTGAAGCGGCTGTTGGCGAAAGATCGGTCGCTCGTACATACTCATTACGAGTACCGTACGCCGATCTATTTCGCTGTGCGGGAAAATCAACTCGAAGTTGCGGCCTTTCTGCTTGACCAGGGTGTCAACCCGCTGGGCCTCGCGATCAATGATAGCTTGCTCCAGATTGGGCGTGATCTCGGCTACGCGGAGATGGACCAGCTGCTGGAGGCGGAGTATGCCAGTCTGCACGGCGCATCGCCCGGAGGAGAAGCCCTCGCCACCGCGATACGCGAACGCGATCTCGACAAGGTGAAGAGCTTGCTCGACTCCACGCCGAAACTGCTAAGCGTTGGCGACGAACGCGGCAATCAGCCGATCCACTGGGCGACCATGACGCGGCAGCTCGACGTGATAGACGAACTGCTCCCGCCCGGGTCGGACGTCAACATGCGCCGGCAGGATGGTGCACATCCGATCCAACTTACCAACGGCGAGCGCGGGATGAACCCGAGCCAGCCCGGCTTGCTGCCCATTAAGCCACTGCACCAGTTCGCAAGGAAGGGCGATGTGGCAAACGCTGCGATCTTCATTGAGCACGGAGCCGATCTGCATGCGCGTGCTGAGGACATTTGTTCGATGCCGCTCGGGTGGGCGGCCAAATTCGGCCAAACTGCCATGGCCGAACTGCTTCTGAAACACGGCGCAAAGCCAAACTTACCTGATGATCCGCCCTGGACCACGCCGCTGGCATGGGCGACTCGGCGCGGCCACGCGGAGATTGTGGAATTACTGAAACAACACGGCACAAACTGATCCCGCTATGACAAAGAAACGTTTCAACGCTGGGGGCACTGCGCCCCGAACTGCCGCGCGAACGACGATCGCGGTGCAGGGCGCGCGCGTGCATAACCTCAAGAACATCTCGCTGGAGATCCCGCGCGACCGCCTCATTGTCGTCACCGGGCTCTCGGGCTCCGGCAAGTCGAGCCTGGCGTTCGACACGATCTACGCCGAGGGACAGCGGCGCTACATGGAGTCGCTGTCGAACTTCGCCAAGCTGTTCATCGCCCAGGTAGCCAAGCCCGACGTGGACTTCGTGTTCGGTCTGTCGCCGGTCATCTCAATCGAGCAGAAGTCGGTCGCCAACAACCCGCGCTCGACCGTCGGCACGATGACGGACATCGCCGGCTACCTCAACCTCCTGTTCGCAACGATCGCCCAGGCGCACTGTCCGCGCACCGGGGAGTCGACGCCTAGTCGGTCGTCGAGTCAGATCCTCGAGGCAATCCTGTCGCTGCCAGAAGGCACCCAGATCGAGCTGCGGGCGCCGGTGTTCAAGGTCTACGGCGAAGACCTGGACTTCGTCTTCACCGAGCTGCGGAAGAAGGGATGCCGGCGGCTGATCATCGACGGCAAGCCGGTGGACCTCTCCGCTTCTGTTGTGGCACGGTTTCCTGACCACTGCTGTCAACATGATTCACTTGCCTAACTGCTTTTGTATC